>FWWM01001161.1_pt1 | contig 81979 bp, 74 predicted proteins | sample 2228351 | NCBI WGS metagenome assembly FWWM01 (sample SAMEA103939774, study PRJEB20133) | metagenome | reverse complement strand
GAAATGATCCCGATGCTGTTACGAAAAGATTCATTAAAAGATGAATAATAGTATTCATAGCTTAAAAAGCCGAGCTAGAACATAGTCCAGTTGTTTGGGTCACGGAAATGTTTTATTTTATCTATATCTTTAACTCTTTTTAAAACTTTCGTTCCGATCACCGTGGTTGTTGAAAAGTTTTTATCTTCGGCATGATGTAGATTAAAAGGGAGTTAATGTATTTTTGATCTTTCTTTCTATCCTTATTTCCTCTATTGATGTGTGTGGGTATTGTCCATCTTTGTCTTTTTCGTATTCCTTCACCATGTCCCATAATGTTATTAGTGTTGTTGCTATTGCTGTTAGTGCTTCTATTTCTACTCCTGTTTTGTATGTTGTTTTTATTTTTGCTCTTGCCTCTATCTCTGTTTCTCTGATCTCTATGTCTATCTGTACTGAGGTTAGTGGTATTTGGTGTGTTAGTGGTATTATCTCTGGTGTTCTTTTTGCTGCTAGTATTCCTGCTATTTTTGCTGTTGTTATTACATCTCCTTTTCTTACCTCCCCTCTCTTTATCCTCTCTATTGTTTCTCTTCTCAGCCTTATTCTCCCCACAGCCTCTGCCTCTCTGTATGTTTCCTCTTTGGTTGTTATATCTACCATGCCCATTCTACTCACCTGATTCTATTAGGCCTTTTAGCAGTCTTATTTTTATGTTGCTCCACACCACCCTATATACCCTCAGCCTGCCTATTTTAACCTCCTCCACCATCCCCAGCCTTGATAGATCTTCCAGATATCCCCTCACTATTCCGTGGTGAACCCCCGTCTCCCTCGAGATCCTTGTTATATTCGCCTCCCCTGTTCTTAGCAGGTAGGCCAGGATCCTTACCCTAGCCCTGCTCCCAAAAACCCTCTCAAGAACTCTACTTCCCCCCACCCACCCTCACCCTTATGAGCTCCTCAACCCTCCTCTCAAGGGGGTCTAGAGGGGCTCCCCCTATCCCTATAAGCGTTGTCCTACCCCTCATACCCCTCCCACTAGGCCTGGCCTCAAGGATCCCCATTCTCTTCATGTTAACAACATATTCATAGAGCTGTGTGTGCCTCCTAGGCTCCTCACCATAGAGCTGGCATATATCTCTATACTCCCTCTCCATAGAGCCCATGGAGACATAGGGTGTCTGGGCCTTTCTCAAGCTCCTTATAAGGGCCTTGAGGACTAGGAGCTCGTGCAGGTTTAGATACTGAAGCGAATCGGAGATCGTGACTATATCGGGTGCAACATAGCCTCTAGCCCTCCTAACATGCTCTATACCAACAACCTGTGATCCCTCGGAATCGGCTGCCTCTCCAGCCAGGAGCAGAGTCTCTATAGCAGCCCTAGCATTGCCCGAGCCCCCCATATCAACACCCTCAAGATCAGCTATATAGCCTATAACATCGTCACCAACGGTCCCTAGGTGGAAGGCCTCGGCCCTCCTCTGGGATAATATATCCCTCAGCTCCCCAGATCTATATGGCTCGAACTCAACGATATATCTAGTAACATAGCTATAGGTAGCAGAATCTATCTTTGAGAGGCTTGGGAGGCTCCTCACAATCAATATATAGTTGATCCTCTTGGTAAGCTCGGGATGCTCATCATAGATCCTCATTAGGAAGTAAACAGCATCGCTCCCAGCAGCATCAACGAAATAGTCAAACTCGTCGAGGGTAACAAGCAAGAACGATCTCTGCCTATCTATGTATTGATGAACATAGCCAAAGATCTCGTGGGGCGAGAAGCCCCTCTGGGATATAGGGGCATCGGCCTGCCTAGCTATCTCAGAGACAACCTCATAGAGAGTCCTATCCCTATGACAGTTTATATGGATATACCTAACATCAACACCCCTCTTCCTAGCTATCAGCCTAAGCTCGGAGCCAAAAACCCTCGTGGTAACTGTCTTGCCAGTCCCAACACCCCCTATAACCACAGCCTTTACACTGACCTCCCCCGGGTTGGTGACAAGGGGCCTGAAGATCTCTGCAAGCCTCCTCAGATGATTCTCTCTGTGGGGGAGGCTTGGAGGAACATACTCGGGGTATAGAGCCTCCTTCTTTCTAAACACAGAGGGTTTTATAAAAGCCTCCTCAATGATCCTTCTAGCGTTCTCCAGAGCAGCCCCCTATAGAGGATCGCGTGGAGATATATATTTTACATGGCTGCCCAAAACTTTCACCCACCTTGACATAGCACTACATTTGGTAATACCTTATAATGGCTGTGAACACAGCCTTCTAAAAATCCGCAAAGATCTCTATTGTAATACTAGGGATCACGTGGATCTATGTGTACTTTTGTATACAGAAGAGTTTTTAGGCTGCACAAATGATTATAAAGGGAGCCTTGTCATCAACACCAAAGAGATTTGTGCCCGTCTCGGAGAGCGTTTTGAGAGAGGCCATGAGGATCTCTGAGAAGATCGGCATACCTATGAGAGACCTCATAGAGAAGATCCTGGAGACTGTGATAGGCTACATGAGGTACAAGCCAAACCTCCTAGAAGTGATCCACATGCTAGACGCGCTAGAAGACCTCAGGAGAATAGGGTGCGTCATGCTCCCCCACAGCGCTGTAAAAAAGATCCTCGAGACAGGCTCTGAGAAGGATTTCAGAGAAATGGTGGGGGAGCTGGGCAAAGCAGCATCCTGGTACGGGGTTGTTGCAAAGGCCAAGAGGGGGGCCAACATAGAGGATATACAGATAGCGCTCCAGCTATGGCTCCCAAACATAGATGTGCATATAACGAGGATAGAGAACAGCCCAGGCAGGTTCAAAATAATTGTATCCCCCCCACTCGACATATCCTCCGAGAGGCTATCAATAGTTCTGGAGGCTATTGTGAAGAACATGGTCGCCTCTATGGGGGGCAGTATCTCGAGCCTATCAAACACAAACGGGATCATATCGATGGTGATAAGCCTTGCCGAGTAGGAAGACTGTGGGGCTAGACAGGGATCTTATGGAGAAGCTGAAGGAGATAGCTAGGAAGAAGGGTATGGGGATCTCGCACTATCTGAGAAAGCTGCTCTTAGAGGCTCTTGAGCTCGAGAGGATGGGCTACTATGCCCCAAGGGCTCTTAGAGAGAGGAGAATCCAGATCCTTCTGGAGATGTTCAACTTCGCCTACATCCCCTCCGAGATAAACTTAACCAAAGATCCCAGGGCCTATGGGAGAAGACTCGGGGAGACTGTGAGGGAGATAGGCGGCGATGTATACTCTATCATAGAGTACCTGGGGCTAATGCACAAAATAGCAGTTGTTCAGAACGATAGGATAACAATAGTGAATACCGGGGAGATAGGCGGCGAGAACCCCCAGAGAGCAGTTATAGCTGAGATCCTTAAGGGGATGGCGGAGGGAGCCGGGCTATCGGTCAAAGAGATCGGCTTTACAGTAACCATAGAGATGCCCAGAGAGCTTAGAGAAGAGCTTAGAAAGATGGCTGAGAACGAGATCTCTAGGGCTAGGGGTAAAACCAGCAGATGATCTATAGGCTCGTTGGTTTAAAACCGGTCAGATCACCTTGTGTATAGAGCGTTGAAGAAAAGCTTGAAAGTCCCGTGGGTCTGTGCCCTGAATATGGGCCTGAACCCATAGATCACTGCCCTCCCCCTCCCAGCCCTAGCCTCTATCAAGGCCGGCTTTCTGCTAAGCACGTTCTCCCCTATGAGCCAGCCGCTTCTAAGTATATCCCTCTCTGGATATATGACCACAGAGACGTAGTCCTCGTTATTATACGTAGGTATTACCTCGAGCACGGGCCTGTCAACAAGCATTATATAGGCCACCCTAGGCATTCCATAGCCGAGCGGGTGCTCCGTGTTTACAAAGGCTTTAAGCATGGAGCCGGGGCAGAAGAACTGCCTCGTATCTGTTATCTCCTCGGTGAGATCCCTTATAGAGAGCCCAAGACCCTTATAGGCAAGCTCAACAGCACCTCCCATCATTATTATCTGCCCCCCGGACTCCATGAACTCCTTGAGCCTCTGAACACCCTCCTTGCCAAAGCCGCTCCTATACTCGGGGGGATATGGAGGTAGCTTGAAGGGCCTCTTGAGCCTCTTGCTCATCTCCTCCTCTATGTTCTCGCCGAGCATGAATGGGAGGGCATCGTCGGGGAATATTATTGTGTCAACAAGCTCTCCCAGCTTCCCGCTCTTTATAGCATCGTCCCTAGTGATTGTGTATCGATACCCATAGTTGTCGAGAACATATCTTGCCCAGCCCTCCTCCATGTTGCCCCCATAGTATCTCTGGTAAACCCCTATCCTCAGCTGCCTAACCTCATAGCTCTCGGAATACCTAGCAAGGAGATCTGTGTTAACAGCTATGGGCTGAACCCCGGTCTGTGATGAGGCCTCTAGGAGAACGCTGTAGGCATTATCAGAGCCCTCTACATAGAAGGCTCCTGGCGGTAACTTCAAGCCCCCGACCCCTATCTCGCCCCTGAACCTCCAGATCTTTATCCCAGATGCTAACAGCTTGTTAACAACCTTGTAGGAGTCGTTAAGCCTGGGATCGATCACGTATCCGCGGGCTCTCTCAAGCCTCACCTCGGGGAGCTGTATAGATGATATCTGAGCCATCTTAGCATTAACAGGCTCCTCAACCTCTATAGCCGCGACCCCCATAAAATCGGCAACAGTGTCTGTCGCTATATCGTAAGGCCTCACAGGCCTCCCATCCCTATCCCTCGTAACATCTATATCCGGGTAAAGATATCTCTCGAGAAGCCTTTTGGCCAGAGGCCTTCTAGGCTGTGGGAGGGGGACAACATAGCTGCCCTCGGGATATATTACAGAGCCCGCCTTGATGGGCTCCAGAGCTCTGTAGACCTTTATCCCGAGCTTCAATAGAAGATCTATTAGCTTCAACGTGGTGAGCGAGTCGTGCCCCTCTCTCGGTATTATGAAGCCGTATGGAGGCTCTCTAGAGCCCCTCTCAATATTCCTTATAGCCTTTAGATAGGCGTTCCCCAGGAACATCTCCTTGTTAATAGCAACTGCATATAGGATCGCTATTGTGGAGAGAAGCTGCTGCCTAACAATATCGCTTAGCCTCCACCACCCACCCGGCCATGGGTTTGGATAGTTCATATAGGGCCTATCGACAAACCTCCCCCTCCCATAGCCCCTCAGCTGGTGGGGATGTATATAGATCGGCGTTGCGATCTTCGCAGACGCGGATTCAGTGAGGATCCCCACGATGTTCATGAAATAAGCTATTGTCTGGAAAGCCGAGACAAAGTCAGGGGTGAATGGGGCTCCTGTCTCAACCCCCCTTATACCCTCCATCTCCAGCCTCGTCGCTGCATATGTCCCTAGAAACTGTGTCTCCCTCCATGTTATAGGATCCACGTCGGGGTATATCGGATCCATCTCCGGGGATAGGAAGAATCTGGCCCCATAGCTACCCATGTGATGGTGATCTATATATACCTGGGGACACCAATCGTGATAGGCTATCTTTGCAAAGAACCTGCTCTCAACGAGGTTGAGCATATAGGCATCCCTATTGTTATCATGCCCACAGTATGTGTGGTAGAGCCATGGAAGAGGAGATCCCTCGTACTCTGTGCCAAGGTACTTGTTATAGTAGTCAACAACCATTACCTGCCCATCTGGGTTGAAGGATGGGAAGAGTATTGTAACAACGTTTTCAAGGATCTTGAGGATCTCTTCATCGTTGGAAGAGGCGAGCCTATAGAGAAGCTCAACACTGGTCTGGGTTCCCCCAACCTCTGTAGCGTGGATGCTGTTGGTTATAACAACAACAGCCCTCCCATCCTTAACAAGTCTCTCGAGCTCATCAAGATCTAGAGGCTTATCGGGGTTTGCAAGCCTGCACGAGATCTCTCTTAGCCTCTCCAGGTTCTTTATATTCTCTGGTGATGAGATAAACGCAACTATAAAGCTGTTGCCCCCAGGGGTTTTCCCCATATCGATAACCCTAACCCTATCGCTCTCCGACGCGACCTTATAGTAGTACTCGACTATTTTATCCCATCTAGCCAGCTTTCTATCCCCACCTATCTTGAACCCGAAAAACTCTTCAGGCCTTGTCACCAAAAAGAGCACCGTGGTTTTTAGCATAATAAGATATATTTTTACACGACCGCCTAGATCTCAGTTTCTTTTAAACAGGCCCCTGCCTGGGAGGCAGGGCTTCTAGCTGTAAAACATATGGAGAGCTATCTGTTCAGCTCCACACCGGCTCTCCTATAATTCAGGTTAACTGCCCTGACATCGTCACCTATGCTCTCAACGTTAACAAAGCCGTTTATCTCGAGATAGAGTAAGAGGGATATGAATTCTCTATACGATATATCGGTTGTTTTTCTCAACTGCTCATAAAGCTCTCTATCCTTCATAGCCCCGCCCCTCTCGACCAGGATCTCAAGGGCCCTTCTAGCGGCAAGATGTCTCGAAAATATCAAAGCAAACACCCAAGAGCCTAGCAAGCTATAGCTACTATATAATATGCTTTAGGCATATATGGGCGGTGTTACAACCTGCTTGGGCAGTCTCTGCTTAAACCTATCTCTCCAGCCCTCGTAGAACCTGATCAGGTCTTCGGAGAGCGTCGGCCTGATCTTCGACATGGCCTGTAGGAAGTGCCTCATATAGACCCTGGAGGACGACAGATCCTCTCTCAAGGCGAAGAGAGCAGCCTCCCTAACCATTGCAGCGAGATCAGCGCCTGTATAGCTCTCCGTAGATCTCGCCAGATACTCTAGATCGACATCCTCTGCAAGAGGCATCTTCCTCGTATGAACCTTCAGGATCTCCAGCCTTGATTTATAGTCAGGCGGCGGGACATATATAACCTTATCAAGCCTGCCAGGCCTCAGCAGAGCGGGATCTATGAGATCCGGCCTATTGGTCGCCCCTATAACCACAACGCTGTTTAGCTTCTCAATACCATCTATCTCTGTTAACAGCTGGCTAACAATCCTCTCAGTAACCCTTGTCCCCTCATCGATAGAGCCTCTGTGGGGCACTATCGAGTCTATCTCATCGAAAAGGATCACGGTTGGAGCATAGATCCTCGCCTTCCTAAAGATCTCCCTGATAGCCCTCTCGCTCTCACCAACCCACTTGCTCAGAACCTCGGGCCCTCTAACCGATATAAAGTTAGCACCGCTCTCAGTAGCCACAGCCTTTGCCAGCAATGTTTTACCAACACCGGGAGGCCCGTAGAGAAGTATACCCTTAGGAGGCTCGATACCAAGCCTCCTAAATGCATCTGGGTATTTGAGGGGCCACTCAACAGCCTCTCTCAGCTCCTGCTTAGCCTCCTCCAGCCCCCCTATATCGCTCCACCTGACCTCAGGGATCTCTACATAGACCTCTCTAAAGCCGCTCGGTATTATCTCTTTGAAGGCCTGCATGAAGTCCTGCTGGGTTACATACATAGACTCAAGGATCTCTGGATCTATTGTGTCGCTCTGCCAATCTATCTTGGGCAGATATCTCCTAAGAGCGTGGAGAGCAGCTTCCTTGACAAGTGCAGCTAGATCTGCTCCTGTGTAGCCGTGGGTCATCTCCGCCATCTTCTTGAGATCCACATCCTCTGCTAGGGGCATGTTTCTGGTATGGATCATGAGTATCTCGAGCCTGCCCTGCTTATCAGGCAGGGGTATCTCTATCTCTCTATCAAACCTGCCAGGCCTCCTCAAAGCAGGATCAACGGCGTGAAGCCTATTAGTAGCACCGATAACAATAACATCGCCCCTCCCCTTGAGACCGTCCATGAGTGTTAGGAGCTGGGCAACTACTCTCCTCTCAACCTCACCCATAACCTCATCCCTCTTCGGGGCTATCGCGTCTATCTCGTCTATGAATATTATTGCCGGAGCGTTCTTCTGAGCCTCCTCAAAGATCTCCCTGAGCCTCTGCTCACTCTCACCATAGAACTTGCTCATAATCTCAGGGCCGTTGATAGCTGTGAAGTGGGCATTGGCCTCATTGGCTATGGCTTTGGCCAGCAATGTTTTACCAACACCGGGTGGCCCGTAGAGAAGTATACCCTTAGGAGGCTCGATACCAAGCCTCCTAAAGATCTCGGGGTGTTTTAATGGCAGCTCTACAAGCTCCCTCACCTTCTCTATTATGCCTCCCAAACCCCCTATATCGTCGTAGGAGACCCTAGCAACCTTAATATTGCTCACGGGCCTGTCGAGTATCTGTAGCTGTGTATCCCTTGTTAGAACAACAACCCCCGTAGGCCTTGTCTGGATCACTATGAAGGGCATGGGCTGCCCGAGGAGCGGAACATAGACTATATCTCCCTCAACAATAGGTGTCTCTTCAAGCCTCTTCTTAACATAGTTTATAAAGCTGGGCTCTATGCTTGTGAAAGTAACATTGCTCTGGGTAGGGCCTATCCTCACCATCTGGGCGTTTTTGGGATTAGCCTTTCTTATAATAACCCTATCACCGATCGAGATCCCGGCGTTCTTCCTAACAACAGCGTCCATCCTTATAACATCGGGCTCGTCCTCACCATAGCTTGGCCATGCTATGGCTGCTGTTTTCTTCCTCCCCTCTATCTCGATTATCTCTCCAGGGTTTATACCCAGATCTTTCATAATGCTGATATCTATCTTAACCCTGATCTTATTGTTATCCTTAACCCTTAGCTCAGCTACCCTGAGATAGACCTCCTTCTTCTTCCTAGCCCCCGGGCCTTGGTTCTGGGCCTCCCCAGAGCTTCCCCCAGGGTCTGGAGACCCTGATCCAGGCGGCTTTTCAACACCGCTCATGCTACCACTTCTCCACCAATCTCTTATTATTATAGGCGGTTAAAGGTTAATATGAATTGGCCCGCAGATCCTGTGCTATATTTCACCCCAGAAGATCCGCAGCTTTGCTGAGAATATTTTGCTGAGAATATATAGCTATATAGTTCAGCCGCTTTGAAACCCCGGCCTTTATATAGGGTGAGAGTTAAATGTAAAAGAACATGAGAACATGTTTAGCTATATAGAGCTTTCTTCAAGAGCCTCTCTCCTCCTCCTTGACTCGAACTCCTCAGGCGTCCCCCTAGTAACGATCTCGTATAGAACAGCCCCCTTACCCTCTTTAGGCCTTAAGAGCCTCCCAAGCCTCTGTATATACTGTCTCCTAGACCCTGTCCCCGCCACTATTATTCCAACATTTGCGTCAGGTATATCTATACCCTCATCACCCACAGTTGTTAGGACGAGAACCCTCTCAACACCCTCTCTAAATAGCTGGAAGTTCCTCTCCCTAATCTTCTTCTCAGTCTCGCCAGTGACTACAGGGGCTCTGAGAGCCTTTCCTATCTCCTCAGCCTGTTCTATATATTGTGTAAACACTATGATCTTGGATCCTTTCTCCCTCTCCCTAGCCACGATCTCCCTTACCATCTCTATCTTCTTCTTAGCATTGTGTATCAGCTGCCTCAGCTCGCTCCTAACCTTCAGAGCCTCAGCAGCTATTTGATCACCGTCCTTGGCGGCCTCCACAAGCTCCTCAAACCCCATGCCCCTCGAAAGAACCCTGTATTTCTTTCTAAGCTCCTCAAACCTCTTCCTCTCCTCAGGAGTTAGATCTACTTTAACAACCTCTATCCTGTAGGGCGAGAGGTAGCCAGCCTCAACAAGCTCCTGGGGGCTCTTGTGATAAACCACACCCCCCATTAGCGGGAAGAGCTCCTCATGCCTCCCATCCTCCCTAACCACGGTAGCCGATAGGCCCAGCCTATAGGGGGAGAACATGCCCAGCGCTATAGCCCTGAACTTATCTGCTGGGAGGTGGTGAACCTCGTCTATTATCAACATTGGGAAGTATGGGTAGAGCTTATCTATATGTCTAAAAGCAGTTTGGTACGTTGCGATCGTTATGGGGGCTATTCTCTTCTCATCCGAGTAGTATAGACCTATATGCTCCCTCTGTATAGAGGCAAACCTTATGAAATGCTCCCTCCACTGGAGCATCTGCTCCCTCGTATAGGCAACAACGAGAACCCATACAGGCTTGCTAGATACAGCCGCGACCCCTACCACGGTTTTTCCAGATCCTGTTGGGAGGGACACTATGCCTCTATAGCTGTTAGCTATCCATGAAGATATAGCCTCTTCTTGATAGTCCCTCAGCTTTACCGAGAGGGAGGGCTTCAAAGGGAGATAACGATCTATCGAGAACCCAGTCCTATCATCAACCCTAACCCCCTTAGAGACCAGGCTCTCCCTGATCCTCGCATAGTATGCTGGGTATGTGATGAAAACCTTACCGGATCTATCGTATTTCAGAAGCCTCTTTATATCATCGATATAGCTGCCGAGGAAGCCTCGGGGCTCTATTACCAGCTTGGGCCCCTGGCTTCTCATTATAACCCTAGGAGAAGATCCAGATATTCTCTCCCTCACATAGCTCACTATCTCCTCAAGCTCTTTCTCAGATATGCCCGGGCTAGCCCTCCTCACGATCTCCCCCACATATTCTTCATCATACCCCTTCTCAACGATCTTGGAGGGGTTTATAGCAAATATAGAGCCGCTTGAGGGGCTTCTACCGAGATAATCAGCGATCTCTAGCAGCTCTCTAAACTCCTCATCCCCAAGCCATCTTTTAACATGTATTACTGGCCTTCTACCCTCTGCCAAGAGGAGCTCCAAACCTACAATAATATTTTCTAGAAATGGTTAAAATAGAGGGGCCCGAGAGCTATAGATGCTCGCTGAATTAAATGAGCCCTAACAGGTGGTATAGATAGGTAGGGATCTTGCTGTGTGTTAGGTGCGATGATAATAAGATCTCTTATTCTGGGGAGAACGCTGTGGACATACCATACGGAATGATCCTTGTGAAGAACCTCGCGCTAGGCCTCTCATCAATGGGGGCTGGGGATCTCTGCACAGCCTTAAAGAGATCCTTCGTAACAGCTGTTGGAAGGGTTATAGAGGCTCCAAGCGGTTCTGGCAGAGACCTCGTAGGAAGATCTATATTCTACAGACCCAAAATCTCTGGAGAAACCCTCTGCACATTCTCCCCAGGAGACCCTGTTGAAGCTATAGAGGTGGGGGTAGATGATTCACAGGCGATCGATTGTATAGTATCTATGGAGACACAGCTAGCCCTGAGATATTCAAAGATCTCGGGCCCCTCCCCCCTAGTAATAGGGGGTGGTTTTGAAGCCTATGTAGCCCTATACATCCTAAGCAGCGGCGGGGTGAGGGCCGCAACAATAGGTAGGATCTTTAGAGGTGTTGAGACCCTGAGCCTCAGTGTAGATAGCGCTGCTGATAGGAGCTATAGCAGCGTATATATCGCTGGAATGGCTAGTGAGGATGAGAAAAAGATCCTGAGGATCTTGGTGTCTAGAGGCGGGATCGATATATATTATCACCCCCTTCTAGCCGGCGAGGAGATCTCGATACCGCTGGGAAACAGGATACGAATAAGATCCCTGAGATACTCTAGACCAGGGGCAAGGGCTTTGGAGCTTTCAAAGAGGATCAGGAGGGCTGCTAGGGGTTATAAATATCTCGAGACAGGATCAGATGAGGAGCCGCCCCTATACACGGACTACCTGATCCTAGTTATGTCGAGCTAGGCGACATAGAGATCTATGATGATTTAAGAAAGCGCCGGTATATATACTCGGGGGAGCAAATCGCCAGACATAGATTTTCTGATCATAGGGGCTGGGGTGATCGGTCTATCCACGGCTTACCATATTAAATCCATGAACCCCGGCTCGAGGGTTGTTGTTGTTGAGAAGAACCCAGGGCCTGGGATGGGCGACACGTCTAGATCTGCTGCTATGTTTAGGATCTTCTTTAGCTCGAGGACAAACACGATCCTTGCCAAAAGCTCGATCGAGTATTACGAGTATGTTGAGAAGAAGCTTGGATGGGATCTTGGTATAAAGTACCTGGGCTACCTCTTCCTAGTAGATGCTGAGGAGCTTGATAGCCTGAGGCCCGCTCTCGACGAGGCTGAGAGGCTGGGGGGCAGCTATAAGGTTATTGATAGAGAGGTTCTGAGGAGCCAGGGGTTCTATGTGGACGTATCAAAAGACCCTGAGGCTATCGCTATGGGGCTACCGGATATAGAGGCTGGTATATATATACCAAAGGCTGGAACCATAGATCCCGATTCTCTTGTGAGATACTACGAGAGATCCTTTAAATCTCTGGGAGGCGATGCATTATATAACACAGAGGTGAGGAGAATCGTGCTCGGCCCCAAAAAACCTCTAGATATACCTGGAGAGCCGTTCGCTTGGCAAGATATAGAGGCTAAGGGTGTCGAGACAGCGTCGGGATATATAGAGGCTAGGAATATAGTGGTTGCTGCAGGTGCCTATACTAGAAAGCTCCTGGAACCCATAGGGATCGATCCTGTTGTTAATCCTAAGAAGAGACAGATCTTCGTTGTAAGGGCATCTAGAGAAGAGCTGGCAGGGCTTCTAAACACAAGGGGCTATAACGAGCACAACGTGATCCCGTTCACAATACTCCCGAGAAGGGTTTATATAAAGCCGGAGATAGGGGAGAGGAGCTTCTGGATAGGGCTCTCAGACGACCTGGGGAGGCCCTATGGTTTGGAGGAGGATCTAAAGGCTGAGGAGAGCTTCTACAAATACTCAGTCTACCCAGTGCTCACCAAATATCTACCCCAGTTCACCGGAGCATATCCAGATGCCATGTGGGCTGGGTACTATGATATGAACCCTATCGATGGTCAGCCAGTGATATTTAAAGTAGGAAACATAGAGATCGTTGCCGGAACCTCGGGCTCGGGCATAATGAAGGCAGACGCCATAGGGAGAATAGCCTCGGCCCTAGCTCTAGATCTTGAGGAGGCGGAGCTGTACGGAGGTATAAGGATTAGGAGCGATACCTTTGGGCTTGCGAGGAGATATATAGATCCTGAGAAACTGATCCTCTAGGTTTTGATGTGTCGATGAACAGGCTATCCACCAGCTCTTGGGGAAAGGGCTAGCCAAGCCTATATCTAAGTATGGCTACAGCGTCTCCAAAAGTCTTTTTAATCCACCCACCCTCCGGCAGCGAGCTGCTTATAAAGTGCACCTCCGCCCCCCTACTTCTAGCTAGTTTCTCAAGCTCGTCTGCCTCGCTCGACTCCTCCAGGATCACTATCTTTTTAACCGCCCCTATCTCTAGAGCGTTCTTTATCTCGTTTATTCCATAGAGCGCCAGCCCATCGTCCCTTGCTAAATGGATTTTGAACTCCTCCACAGTGTTTATAGCCTCCACATATCTCTGACCCTTTATCACGTTAGAGGCCCTCATAATGATCTCTCTCACCCCCGGCTCCCCCTGGTAGGATACATCATACGGCTCTCCAATCACTATGCCCCTCAACCTGTAGTCTAGATAGTCCCCCCTTATGAAGTCGAGCTTGGCGTAGCCAGGCCCCCCCACCAGGATCCCCTTCAGCTTGCCTTCATCGAGCAGGGGTATGAGGTATTTAGAGGCTCTCTCACCCACCTTTTTATAGAAGTCCTCTACCATCTGCTCTATGATTCTATCATATCTCCTCTGGCTCTGGCCTCCTTTAGAGTGCTTCCCCGGTATATAGTCCTCTATCTCCTCAAGTATTATGAAGCCGCTTGGCTTCAACAGAGCTATGGTTGCCTGGTCTCTCTCTATGATTATGATCCCATATACCTCTGACTCCTCGACCATCGGCTCGAGGAACTCTGTGTGGAACCACTTGTCGGTTCTATAGTAGTAGAGGGGCACAGGATCTGGGGGTGAGAAGACGAATGAAACCTGATCCCCCGTATCTGGATCTATTCCTGCAAAGATCACAAGGCCGTTCTGGGGAACCTTCGGTATCTTTGAAAGCCTATCAACAGCCATGGATAGGGCGGTCTCAACAGCATCTCTAGTCCTCTTCAACTTAATATTCTGTGCTATTGAGAGCTCTCTCCTAAGAACCTCAAGAACATCTGCTATAGGCCTTCCAGGAGGTATATAGAGGCTTAGAAGTATAGTGGCGCTTGCCCGCCATGTTTTAAGATACGATATTATCTGCTTCAACCTCTTTCTATCAACCGTTAGCTCGCTAAATAGCAGTCCCCATAATAACTAGTTACAAGACAGGTTTAAATTATTTGACAGCCGGATCAGCGATCTCATCTATATAACAGCTACAAGATCTAGAGACACATGACCTCCTCCCACCCCTGAGGACAACACAAACAATACTCGACAGAAGCCATAGCCCCGTGTGTTCAATCGCAACAAGCTACGCAAGATCCACTGATCAGCGCCTGGCTTAAGAGATCTTGCCGAAGCCTCGGCGAGGATCTTGAGATAGGATAGACGCTTAGAGAGGCGAAGAAGCTCTCAGGGGGCTTGGAGAGATGCTGAAGCGGATCATCGATATGGGGGTTAAGAAGCTCTGTGCCTGTGAAGAGGGCAAGCACGAACAACTGCCTGGACATAAACTCTGGCTTTTGAAAATCCAGGGATCTATGGTTTCTAGATATCGCCTTCATACACAGCCATTGCTGATGCGTAACCAACTACCCATGATTTTTCCCCAGTGACGTCTCCTGACGTAGCGTACTTCAGGATCTTTGCTCTTCTATAGCCCCAGGTTTTTGCGAGGTATATGAAGATCATGGTGGGCCCCGGGCCGCATGCTGTGACGTTCTCCTTCACTATATATCTATAGAAGCCCTCCGGATCTAGCTTCTCGACGTAGGATAGGGCGCCAAGGTCTTTTCTCACCGTGGGCTCGTGGGGCTCGTAGTGGGACCAATCGGTGGACGCTATATAGATAACATCTCTCCCGAGAGCCTCTACAGCTTTGGCTATAGCGTTTGCAAGATCCCTTGCTACTTCTATTGTTTGCATAGCCATAGCTATGGGCACTATCTTGAAGCTGGATCCGAATATGTGTTGGAGAAAAGGTATCTGAACCTCTATCGAGTGCTCGTTCTCGTGGGGTATATCGTCTATATCTAGGAAGCCGCTGCGCCTTGCTATCTCTTTAGCGAGCTCGCCGTCAATCTCGACCCCACCTAGAGGGGTCTCCCAAACATAGTCCACCACAGTAGCGACCAGAGATCCAACGCCGCTGTGGTTAGGCCCGGCTATTATAAAGGTACCTGGGTTTCCAGCTACCGATATATTGTAATAGGTGTGGGATGCAACGGGGCCGCTATAGATATAGCCTGCATGCGGCGCTATGAAGAGCCTTATACCTCTATTCCTGGATGCTCCTCTCACCGGGAGCTTACCTATGCCCAGGGGGTGTTGATATGACCATTCGATCCTCTTGATCAGCTGCTCTCTATCGGCCTCGTAGAAGTAGCCAGCAACTGCTGGGTATCTTTTCTTCAAACCACCACCTTTGCCTCGAACTCCTCAAGAGGCACTGGGAGTTCTTGGGAAGCGCCCAGCTGGCCTCTTTCTCTCAGAACCTGCCTTGTTAGGAGATAGTATAGAAGTGCCAAGGATTTCCTACCCTTATTGTTCCCCGGTATCACTAGATCTATTCCAGAGATCTTGGCATCGGTGCTTACAAAAGCTACAACAGGGATCCCGACCTCCATAGCCTCTGTCAGTGCCTGTGTATCTACCCTGGGATCTGATATTATCACCACCTCAGGCTCTATATAGTCGTCGAAGCGGGGGTTTGTGAACGTCCCGGGCATGAACCTGCCGAGCACCTCCTTGCCCCCCGTAAGCTTTGCAAACATCTCGACTGGCTTGAAGCTATACTGCCTCCCACCCACCGCCACCACCGAGCTGGGCTCGAAAGAGGCTATAAACCTAGACGCGATCCTTATCCTCTCGTCTATCTTCCTCACATCAAGTATATAGAGACCATCTGGCCTTACCCTGTATACGAACTTCTCGAGCTGCTTGTTGGAAAAATACGTGCCTATATGGACTCCGGAGGATAGATAAAGATCTACGGGGACTAGCAGCTCCACGGCAGCGTATTTTGTAGCCATCGCCGATTCTCTTTGTATCTCCTCAGACCCTCCAGCCTCCTCATAGCCGCTGCCCATAGAACCACCACCTATAGTTTTCTGGTGTAGTATATTATATCGTTAACGAGCGGGACATGGGCCAGAAGGATCCTTCTACAGCAGTACCTCTTCACACCAAGCTCGTCGAGAACCTTCTTAGGATCCTCCCCAGCTGCAACCCTGGCTGAGAACTCTTTCCAGTGCCTCGATACCGGGTAGCCGCATGTGAAGCATCTCACAGGTATGATCATAGGATCACCTATAGGACTTCTGCCTAAACCTCCTAGCTGAGTATCTCATCCACTTCTCAGGCTCTGTCCTCCTCGGATCTCCTGAGAGCATTGTTCTATCATACTCCTTAAAGATCTCCCTGATCTCATTTGAATCACCGAAGAAAGCCACAAGCCCCCTGGCTATGGCCATTCTACAGGCCTCTGCCTGTGACATATATCCTCCCCCTGATACCTTGATATCTATATCTATACTCCCCCTGATCTTCTCGCCAACAAGCAATAGGGGCTCCATGATCTTTATCCTAGCAACCTCTATAGGAATGAGCTCCACAGGTGTTCCGTTAACCCTAACCCTACCGACCCCTCTCCTAATAACAGCCCTAGCTATGGCTGTCTTTCTCTTCCCAGCGGCTATAACGATCTTCTCTTGCTCGCTCATCCCCTCCACCCAAGCTCTCTAGCTATATCGCCTAGATATACATAACTCCCGCTCAGTCTCGAGGCGCTCGCTATCTCTAACCTTATCCTCGGCAGCTTTGAAAGCTCCTCGGGGACTCCTAGATAAACCTTCAGCCTTTTGAGAGCCTCCATACCCTTTGTATTCTCCTTAGGCAGCATGCCCCTCACTGTTCTCTTGATAATATTAATAGGTGTTCTGGGCCTCCTTATACCCCTCTTATACGGGTTCCTATGTGTTCTCACCCTTAGGAATAGCTTGTAGCCCTCTACAACCCTTCTCCTCTCCCCAGAGACAACGGCTTTCTCGGCATTTACAATATATACTCTATACCCGTCTAGCAGGAGCTTGGCAACCACTGCGCACATCCTGCCCAGTATGGTGTTTTCAGCATCTATAACAACTGTTTTTCCAGACCCCGCTACCCTCGCTATTTCTTCCAACACTGCTTTGAGCATGCTCATGCCAGCACCCTCACCCCCCTTCCCTCTGGGTTCTCCCTCAATAGATCTAATATGTGCATATGCCTAGAACCAGACCTCTCGATCTTCTCTATAGCTGTTTTTGAGAACTGGGCAGCCGCTATGGTTACTCTCTTCTTAAGGATCCCTCCCCCCAGAACCTTGCCGGGAATCACCACCACCTCTCCCTCCCGGGCATGCCTCTCGATCTTTGATAGGTTGACAGCAACCCTGGATCTGGAGCTTTTTGAGAGGGTCTCTGCAACATATCTCCACACAGGCGCCTTGTTCCTAGCAGAGGCTTTGATCAGCTCGTCTATAGTGATCCTCGTGACATAGCTTGTAGGCCCTGTTCTCCCCATCCTAGCCACCCTTCAGGCTCCTCACCTGCTCTATTAAGTGATCTATCTTGCTTATAAGTATATCAACCGCTCTAACAGCTATTGTCTTCACACCTAGCTGCCCAGAGGATTCGTAGAACAATATGTACTCATTAGCCTTTGGCCTAATATCTATAGACCCTGGGGGGCATCTCTTTACACACTGCATACATAGGGTGCATCTATATATATCGCTCACCTCGATCCTCTTTTCACTCTTATTAAAACTGAGGATCTCTACTGGGCATACCTCGACACACTTCTCAGCATCCAAAGCCTTATCCTCTGAAACACTTCTGGTAGAGATATCGGCCACATATCTAGTCCCCGCAACTGTCACCGGGCTCCACTTGATATGCTCAATACCCCTCCCAAGCCTTATCCTCGCGTCAAAAGCTATTCTCTGGCCCGGGCCGATCACCGTAACAGGGATCTCGGGGTATGCAGGCCTTATATCCGGATCATCTGTTTTTAGATCCCCAGCATATACAGTCACAAGCTCTGTCCCAGCCTCGCCCTGGAACCTGATTATTGTGAAGCACCCCTCACAAGCTCTTGACATCTCCTCGGGCGTCATTCCAGAGGATTCTTCGAAGCATCTGTAGCACTCGTCAGGCGATCTGAGCTTATCTATAGCAACTTCAGAGAATATTGGTATCATAGCCAGTCTATGGGCCACTATCTCGTCATATATTGGTGTGTTGTTCTCATAGAATATAACGTCCTCAACAGCCGCTGTGGGGACTTCTAGCTGCATGATCCTCCTAATCGCGTTGAGTACGGGGAGCGGGACGCCCCTCACAAGGATCTCTAGGGATATATCGTCCCTCCTAAGGATATCTACCTCAACCCTCTCCATAGCCTGGGCAGACAATCCTGATCCCTAGACCCTCCTACCTCTCCTACCGCCCGGTCTTCTAGTAGTGTCGTGGGGTATTGGGGTTACATCCTCTATCCTTCCGATCACGAAGCCTGCTCTTGCTAGAGCCCTTATAGCTGGCTGGGCTCCGGGGCCCGGTGTCTTTGACCCGTGTCCCCCTGGTGCCCTGACCTTTATATGGATAGCTGTGAACCCCCTCTCCATAGCCTCCTGGGCTACCTTGTATGCCACCATCATTGCGGCGTAGGGGGAGGGCTTCTCTCTATCGGCTTTGACCACAACTCCTCCTGATCCTTTTGCTATTGTTTCAGCCCCAGAGAGGTCTGTTATGTGGACATGGGTGTTGTTAAAAGAGGCATATATATGTGCCACTCCCCATCTAAGCTCTCTAGAGGCCATTGACAACTACCTCACCCCATCTATACCTTCTTTGCCCTATAGAATCCTATAAGCCCCTCCTCTTCCCTCGATACCAGGTGGCCTGGCGATGTTACCCTCCTCCCCGCTATCGCTATGTGTCCATGGACTATGAGCTGTCTGGCAGCATGTATAGTCTTAGCCAGCCCTTTTCTATAGACTATTGTTTGGAGCCTTCTCTCGAGAGCATCGCTTATCCCTATCCCCAGTATATCGTCTAGAGATGCTGTAGAGCTCTTTAGAAGCCCCATGTTGTATAGCTTGTTGACAAGCTCGGCCTCCTCCTTAGCCCTAACATCTGGGGGCAGCGCGAGGAGCGATCTTGCCCTGGCCCTTATTCTTCTCAACAGCGTCTGGGCCCTCCAGATCTCTTTCTTGTTCCTCAGCCCGTATTCACCCATTAGCCTCATCTCCTCCTCAAGCCTGGCCTTGATCCAGGGGTGGCCCGGCCTCTCCCACTTCTTCTTAGGCTTCTTAGGATCGCCCATGGTGATCACAGCGCCTATTTCTTCTGCTGCTCCTTCTTCTTCCTAACACCAACCGTGATCCCGGTCCTCCCTGTGGTCACTGTTCTCTGCCCCCTCACCTTAAGCCCCAGGGCATGTCTTACCCCCTTCCAGCTCTTAGTCCTCTTCATCCTCTCAATATCCTCTCTAACCGCGAACAGCAGATCGCTTCCCACTAGATGTATATCCCTCCCGGTCTCGATATCCTTTCTCCTGTTAAGCATCCAGGGGGGAAAGTCATGGGCAGCTAGATCCTTGGCGAAGGCCTCTATCTTAGAAAGAGTATCCTGGTCAAGCCTGCCCAGCTTAGCCCTAGGATCTATGCCAAGGCTCTTACAAATAGCGAGAGCAGTGTTGTAGCCAATACCCTTGATCCTAGACAGGGCTAGAGGCACCGAGAGGGTACCGGGAAGATCTGTATTGGCGATCCTAACTATAAAAGCCGTCTCCTCGCTCACACACACCACACTAATAGAGATATAGAGAAAAAGATTATAAGCATACAATACGAAAGGCTAAACCAAACATAGATCCAAAAGCGCCAGTCGATCAACAAAGGCAGAGAACACATAGATTTCTAGAGAGCCGTGCTATTCACGGAACAAAAGCTATAAACCCCCAAAATACACCACATATGGGGCCCGTAGCTCAGCCAGGTAGAGCGCCCGGCTCATAACCGGGCGGTCCGGGGTTCAAATCCCCGCGGGCCCATCTCGGCAAATAGAGATCCTTTTGGTTGAAGATCTCTCTTAAAAGATCGTTTAGCTTGTTCTATGTTTCTTCAATAGTTTCTATATACCTTCATATCGATGATCCATATAGATCTGGTTAGCTGTGGAAATAGATCCTGGGGTCTCTCGGCAGTGTTGATATTAAAGATCGATCTATATTCTTCTTCTCAGCCTCGGATCTACAACTGGTTCTAGTGCCAGCGCTATTAAGACAAACGTTACTGCTGAGAGAACTATTAACAGGCCTGGCGGCAACACCCACCACCACGCTATAGACACGGCCCCTTTATCAAGCACCCTCGATAGTATTTGTCCCCAGGTGGGGATGCTGGGATCGCCAAGCCCTAGTAGGCTTAACCCTGCTTCTGTTAGTATTGCTGTTGGGACGAAGAATATTAGCTGCGCTATGGTGTATGGCATCACCTGGGGCGCTATGTGCTTAAATATTATTCTTAGATTCGATGCTCCCAAGGCTCTTGCAGCCTCTATGTATTGCTCGGCCTTTATAGATAGAACCATAGATCTTATAAGGATCGCTAGGCCTGCCCATCCGAATACTATGAGCGTCACTACTATGATTTCAAGCCTCAGATCTGTGGGGGTTATGAATGTGAGCAGTATCAATAGCGGTAGAAGCGGTATGTTGCCAAGCACATCAGCTGTTCTTTGAACAACCTCGTCTAGGATACCTCCATAGTACCCTGACAACACGCCGAGGATCATGCCTATAATAGATACCACAGCAGATGTTACAAACCCTATCGCGAGGGCTATGGGGAAGCCGAAAAGAAGCGCCTGGGCTAGATCTCTACCATCGAAATCCGTGCCCATGATACCATATGCTCTCCCAACCACTGCTAGGGTGACCATATCGATAGTATCCTGGGGATCTGTTAGCTGGATCTCTATTGTGAATCTATAGATACCGTTGAGAGGCTCAAGGGAAGAAGCGTTCTTAGGAGATGCTGGAGCACTAAATATTGCCCTCTCAACACCAAACAGCGCTATGTCTGCAGGGTTTATCGATAACCCGTACCTTGTGAAAAAGAAGCTCGAAAGCTGGTTGGCCATGTAATTGTTACCATATGCATTAATATCTAGAGGAACAGGTGTGTAGATCTTCTGGCCCGCTAGTTGTCGTGGTATGCCTATTATATTGAAATATAGTTGATCGATTCTCCCGTCAGGCCTGTCCAAAGAGATCTTCACGACGATCGGGAGGCTCGGGTTTTTCACCATAACACCATAGATAGCTACTCTCACATTCTGGGGATATGTGGGGCTCTCATAGCTGTATGTGAAAATATAGGTTAAAACCCTCACCTGGGAACCCCCATGGACAGCTATGCTGCTGCTCGAGGGCTGCTCAAGCCTCATAACAGTGTGGGGAAGCAGGCTTCTATCGAATAAAGCTCTATACCAGTCAGGGGGCACCATCTTTGGATAGCCCTTCCAATAATCGGCGTTCGACCAGATCTTCGTTCCATAGTCAAGGGGCATGGTTAGCAGCACATATATCGAGACAAAGATCATCAATCCCAGCAGGACAAGCCCAGCCCTTCCAGTCCATGATCTCCATGTATTTGAAAAGATCTCGCTTAGCCTTGTTGACTGGAGGGACATCAATACCTCACCCTAGGGTCGAGGAATATATAAAGGATCTCGAGGACCATTCTGGCAGCCACATAGATCAATGCTGTTATGTATGTAAGCCCAAGTATGATCGTTAGCTCTTGAGCCCCTATAGCGTCATAGAAAAGCCTCCCAAGCCCGGGCCAGTTGAATATAGTTTCTGTAAGTATAGCTCCTCCAAGCGAGCCCGCTAAACCCAATATAGCGTTAGTTGTTATCGGCGGGGCTGCAGCTCTCATTATATAGCCTCTCATAATAGCACCATCTGGAAGACCTTTAGCCTTAGCAACATATACGAAGTCTTCCTCAACAATCCTTATCACTATAGCCCTTGTTATATATATCCAAACACCTGATGTGGCTAGTACGAAGGTTATTATAGGCAACGCAGCATGGCTGGCCATGTCAAGGAACCTGCCAACAGGATCCGAGGGCGGGTTGGGCGATAGAAGACCTGTTGGCTGTGGAAATATAGGTATCTTGTAGACAAATACATATATTAGTAGGAGCCCGAGCCACCATGCGGGGAGGGCATATGATACTGCTGAGTATATGCTGAAGAATCTATCAAGAACCCCTCCCCTTCTAAATGCAAGCATCGTGCCTAAGGATAGGCCGAGTATTATATTTATAACGGTGGCCGTTGTTAGGAACATGACTGTAGGGGGTATTCTCTCAAGTATTATATCCCCAACATTGTTGGATCCTGTGAACGATGTCATTGTACCCGCCCTACCTAGGTCAAGCCTAAGTATTGTTAGCGCTAGAGGAATTACCCTCTCATACCAGGGCCTGTCAAGGGCATAGGCCTTTATAAGGGTATCTCTATACTGGGTAACCAGAGCATCTATCTCGCTCTGGTTAAGGGCCCCGCCAGCGGCTCTCTGCCTCAGGGCCTGGTTATAGGCCCTCACATTCTCGTTCACTATCGCACCGAGAACCTTGTCCGAGGTTGGTCCTAGCAGGATTGCTGTGAGAAGAACAATACCTATAAGGGTTAGTGCGAGGGTTGCAGCCCTTATTGCAAGGACTCTAGCGAGCCCCATCAGACACACCGAAGCCAAGATATTATCACAAGAAAGGTTATTAAGGCAACATTCGCCTTGAAACGGGGTTTGGGTGTAAAAAAGATCTGGAGGTTATTGGAATACGATCTTACTGAGTGCTGAGAGCTTGACCTTACCTCCTCCTGAGGAAAACCAGAGCTATAGTTATGATCTGCAGGATCGCTAGGAGTATCACTATATACATCAATGTGTTCACAGTATCCCTTAGACTGTTCACGCTGGACTGAAGCGCTGCTACGGTCTGGGATTGTTGCAAGGCGTATGTATCTAGTTTACCGCTCATAGTATCTATCTTGGAGGAGACATCTCTACCTAGGCTGCTAACAGCTGCCCCTAGATTGCTTATCGCTGTGCCCAGCTGTGATATGCTATTGCTAACAGCTCCCAGGCCTGTTGATACCTGCTGCGAGATCTGCTGGAGCCCTGCAATGCTTGACGCATTTATAGCCTGGATCGTTTGCTGGAGATCCGCTATTACCGACTGAACGCTCCTCTGGAGATTCGAGATTTCCTGCTCTATCGGGGCGGTTATTATACCTGGGTCGAAGACGCTTATGAATAGTGTTCTCGTATCTACGAAGGCTACTGCATCGCTATAGGCTATTACTGTTAGCTCATATGGGAATCTAGCTGTTAGATCCTTTGTCAGCGGGGCTGGTAATGTTATCGTAAATCTAGATCCCGTTGCAAGACTACCCTGGCCAATAGATATTACCTGCCCTGTGACTGAGTCCCTCAGTATGTATTTAACAAACAGAGGTGGAGGGCCGCTGAGATCAACTATTATGCTAGCATCCTGCCCCCTAACAACCTGGGGAACACCTATGTTCTCTATCCTCACAAGCCTGGGCTCGCCGAATACCCACTTGCCCGGGGAGAATGGATATGTCGGATCTCTGAACGCCTTAAGAGTCGCCGACTGGGCCTCAACCGAGAAGCCTGTTAGCATATATGGGCCATCGCTTATCCATGCAATACCATAGGTTGATATCCATGATATAGCTGCCCTGTACCTCGCAACAAGATCGTTCGGGGTTGCGTATTGTTTATCGCCAACAGTGAATATGTTTTCTGGGAAGTAGTTCTGCGATAAGAAGGTGTCGAGAGCAGAAGCTATATCGGCAGCATGGCCAGATAGAACCAGGTTTAGCTGTGGAACTTTCTTTGCTGTCGCTGCAGGCGCTGAATACGCGTAGGAGCCCTTGGTGAATACTAGGTAGTCCTCTGCCAGCACTATCTCTAATGGCACGTAGATATTTATCGCTGCAAAGCTAGCTATATATGCTGGGTGGAAGTGCCAGTAGTTGAGATAGACCTCGAGCTTCTTATTAGCATCATCGATCCTAAACCCAACGATAGTATCGAGTGTGGGCCTGAGGAGAGAGGCCACTGCAGACTCGGCTACTGCCTTGGTGGAGTTGTATGTTATGTCAAAGGACTGGTATAGCTGTGCCAGTATATCGGCCCACGTGATCGTTATGTTATGGTGCCATCTAGCGCCGATATAGTTAGACATATCGAACACAACCTTGCTAGTAGCACTGACACCCTGTCCAACTAGCTTCCACTGGCCTTTAGATGCGTCCCATATGAATGCATCTGGAGGAACGCTGAGCTTTCCTGTGGGGCCTGCTGTCTGCACTTCGAAGGGTGCTCTAAATGGTATGGGCTCTCCGTTGAACGGGTTGAACCATGTCATGGGATCCCATGTGGAATACATAATATCAACGCTATAGACATCCGTGAACCCACCAACTTGGTTCCAAACTGTTCGTGCTGTGTATACCCATAGGTGGCCTACGTTGAGTGTTGTTATGCCCGGTATATAGAGCTCCCTCAGGTTCCATATACCCCTGATCCCTGCACCGACATCGTTTGTGTACCCCCTAATATCTGCCCTAAGGGCATAGCTGCTAAGAACTGTGGCAACCCAGGCCCTTATCCCCTCCTGTATGCACATCTCAACACCTTCTCTATATAGCGAGTCCCTCTCATCTTTGCTTGTAAAGTTGCCACTAAAGATCCTCTGTGTTATATCGTTAAGGATATCATTTCTATAGTTCCAGAAAGCAGGTTCAGACCACCCTGGCATATAGCCATACCATGGAGCACAGAACTGGGCTATGGATGTGGTGTCAAACTTGCTTATACCGGTCTTGCCCCACCCCTCTGTGTATATGTGCCACCTGAAATCAGCAGGATCTGTTCCATAGACAGTATCTATAGCTGGCCCGAATGTCATATACAGCCTGTTAACCCTGAAGCCCAGGCCCTCGAGGGCTGTTGCCAGCTGATCCCCTATATCTCTCCTCTCATCCTCTGTCCTTATTATGAAGTTTATCTGAACCGGGGTCTCCTCATAGCTCCACACGCCGCCGACCTTTTGAAGCCCTGCGTTGGTGAGCGCGCTGGCCGCGATCTGTTCCGCGAGCTGTGGGTTATATGCAAACTTATATCTAAGCACTATATCGGAGATCAGTGGGAAGTCAGGGTCGTAGGACGATAAGAAAGTATACATGGCAGATGCAAAGCCCCTATAGATGGTACTAACTATATTATCCCTATCTATTAGGTAGTTCATAGCAACCCTAACATCTTTAAACGCGAAGGGGTTAGCGCCTTTACCTGGGTATGCGCCGTACTCGATGAAGGTCAGGTCCCTGTCTGGGTCGTAGTAAACATTAACTATGGCGTTGGCAGAGCCTCCCGTCAGAGCGGCAAGATCGCTCAGAGATCTCTTAGTCTGATCTCCCGATAGGTTGGCTATGTAAACAGGCGCTGGGTTGAATATAAAGCTGATAAGGGCTGATGGCGCGCTTAAGATCCTCAGATTGGGGTCCCGTTTAAGGACTTCTGCAATGGCAGGTCGCAAGCCGAATAGGTGGACATCGATACTCCCTGCCTGGAAAGCTTGCGCAACCTGATCCAGAGGCACGCTCCTAACTATTATAGTATCTGTTGCAGGCCCTTTAATTACCTGTGAGTTTACCTGTAATGGTAATAGCGCTGTTGAGAGTGTTGCAACCAAGATTATGATGGATAACATGTATATACCCACTCGTTTCTCCTTGTTCACCATCTGCTCACCATCAATACACAATACCTCAAGGGGGTTAATATTTATTCAATTCTGATCCTATATATGGCTCTTATGAAAAGCTACAAAATTACTATAAATACATGATATATTATATAGATATTATTGCACGATACACCGCTAGACATGCGGAGCGCTTTTATACCACGTTACCATAACTATTTGGTGCCGCTGTTTGGCTAGGTACGATGCTATAGTTATTGGCGCTGGCCATAATGGGCTTGTTGCAGCATGTAACCTAGCTATGAGAGGGCTTAGAGTCGCTGTTTTTGAGAGAAACAGTTTTTTGGGGGGCATGGCCTCTTCTCCCGAGATATGGCCTGGGTTTAGGGTTCCTATTGGTGCTTATGTTATAAGTCTTTTTAGGAGGGAGATTGCTGAGGATCTAAAGCTTTTTGAGAAGGGTTTAAAGATAGTTCCAAAGGATCCTGGGATGAGTGTTTTCCTAGAAGGCGGGAAGATCCTGAGTATATGGAGCGATGCTAATAAAACCGCTAAGGAGATCTCTAGGATCTCTGAGAGGGATGCTAGCCAGTATATAAAGTGGAGCAGGTTCTGGAGCTTTGTCGGGATACTCTTAGATGCTATATATATGAGCAAGCCTCTCAACGTGGAGGATACTCTTGAGCTTGCTAGAAAGGTAATAGGTGTTGTTAAGCATGGCGGCGAGGAGATCTCTGGATATATAGATAAGATCCCCTGGATCATAAGTGCGCCAGCGTCAAAGACCCTTGACGAGTATTTCGAATCCGAAGAGGTTAAGGCTGCGTTGGTTGAGGACGCCTTGGTGGGGGAGATGGTCTCCCCAAGCACCCCTGGATCTTCGATAGTTATGGCCCACCACTATATGGGCAATATAACCGGTAATAGGGGGCAGTGGGCCTATGTTGTGGGGGGCATGGGGTCTCTCTCAGAGGTTCTTGCTAAGAGGTGCTCAGAGCTGGGCGTCGATATCTATCTGGGAGTAGAGGTGGAGAGGATAGCTGTTAACAAGGCCGGGTGGGTTAGAGGTGTTGTGGCCGGCGGGAGGCTCTACGAGGCATGGATGGTTCTGAGCAGCGCTGATGTGAGGACAACCATGCTGAAGCTCCTAGATCCTGAGGCCGATATTGATAAGAATCTTGTTAGGAAGATAAAGAGCCTGAGGAGCGTGGGAGCCTCTTCAAAGATCGTTGTTGCTATGAAGAAACTTCCAAAACTCTCTGGAAGATACTCTGGCCATGAGGATCTAGCCTATAGATCCTCAGCAATAACGATCCCATCGATGGAGTATGTTGAGAAAGCATACTCAGACGCACTTTCAGAGGGGATCAGCAGGAACCCATGGATCTCTGTCAACGTTCAAAGCTACCTAGATAGATCAGTAGCCCCCGAGGGATGGCACATAGCATCACTATTCATACAATACACAAGCAGAAAAAGCCCTGGAAACTGGGGAGACGAGGATAGAGAAAGACTCGTCGAAAGAGCATTCCCAGTCCTAGAGAACTACTACGAGGGCTTTAGAAAAAATGCAGAGAAAATACTAGTAATAACACCAAGAGATATAGAGGAGATGTTCCAAACACCCGGGGGAAACATATTCCACATAAGCATGACACCAGATCAGCTGTGGAGCAATAGACCAGTTAGAGAGCTCTCAGAATACAGAGCACCCATAAAAGGCCTCTACCTATGCGGAGCAGACATGCACCCAGGAGGAGGCGTGAGCGGTGTCCCGGGATACCTATGCTCAACAGAAGCACTAATAGATGCAGGGATCATTAGAAAGAAGTTCAAATACCACGAGATATTAAAGCTCATGAAAGGATTATTAACACTCAAAACATCTTAGGAAAGAGCCCTGCATAACATTAGATACGCCATAATACACATAAGAACGTTACCAGCTTCACTCGATCACTCTATCTCTAATACTCTTCCATATATTATTTCCATTCCCAGTTCTTTAGCTCTTTCCATGGCGTTTTTTACCTATAGCTATTGCTTTTTTCTATCTGTTTTTCTTTGAGATCTTGTGTCTCTAGTGAGCTGCTCATCATGGTCTGGCTTTGGTATCTTTTAATCTCTATAGTTGGTTGTGTTATGTGGGCATAGATATTTATCTCTAGCCTCGCCCCTTTCTATAATACTTCTCACCTATATCTTTATAGCTTATCTCCCCAAACCTCGCTATAGAGATCCCAAATCTCTTGGGAGCATCGTTATATGCCCAGAACAATTCTTCATATAGATCCTAAACCTCATCAATAGCCCCCCAGTCAATACCCCGAGCTCCCCAGATCTCTTGATGCTATGCCTCTTGGTGTAGAGTTTCTCTTCTTAAATATAAATAGCTACTAGAACGTGTACTGTGCGTGTTTTTAATGTTTTTCACTGTTTTTTGTGTATGCTTAGTGAATAGCCCAAAACAGTTATTAGGTATGAGAGGCTTTGATATTGGTTGGCTGAGATCTGTGGTTTATAGAGTGTCTATATATGTAGATATTCTAGATAGTCTATTGGTGATGGTGTTGATGATACTCTTCTCGCCTCTTCTCTTTTGATCTCTATGTATGTTTCTAGGAGATCTTTTGGGAATGCTTTTAATAAGTACTGGTTATCGCTCTCGAGATAGTCGAGGGCCTCGTCGAGGCTTCTCGGCAGATTCCTTATCCCTAGCTGTCTTTTTCTCTCGGGGGTTATTTTATACACGTTCTCGTCAACAGGGTCCTCTGGATCTATTTTCTTAGCTATCCCATCAAGCCCCGCTAGGATCACAGCCGAGGTTGCCAGGTAGGGGTTTGATGTCGGGTCTGGGGGCCTGTACTCGATCCTGACATTGTTGCTCGACAGAGCTGCTGGTACCCTTATAGCTGCGCTTCTATTAGACCTCCCCCATGTTAGGTAAACAGGCGCCTCGTATCCCGGGACTAGCCTCTTATAGCTGTTAACGGTGGGCGATACTATTGCTGAGAGGCTCGGCCCGTGCTCTATCAAGCCCCCTATGAAGTATCTGCACAGCTGGCTGATCCCAGCGTAGCTGTCCCTCTCATCGTAGAAAACGTTGACCCTATCTTTCCAGAGGCTAACATGTATATGGAGCCCGGATCCGTTATCGCCCCAGAAGGGCTTGGGCATGAAGATCGGTTGAAGGCCGAGCCTACCGAGGATCTTCCTCATGGTGAGCTTTATAACCTGGAGCGTGTCTGACACTGTTGTTAGAGAGCCTCCTGAGAAGTTGAGCTCGAACTGGGATGTTGCTACCTCGTGGTGCATAACCTCCGCCTTAACGCCGATAGCTTCGAGCCCCCTAACGATCTCCGTTATAGCCTGCTCATGTCTACCCTCAAGCGGCATTTGATAGCTTCTCTTAACCGGGAATAGATGCTCCAATGGGCCCTCCTGTGATTGTATCCTGAGCCTCTGGGTATAGGAGCCCCTGCTCCTCTCAACGCTAACATCTATCTTCTCCGCAATGAAGAACTCAGGCTCTGCAGAGACGAGGGCCTCGTAGCCCTCTTCGCCTAGCACCTCTTCTGCTTTCTCAGCAACTAGCCTTGGATCTCTTGTGAACCTCTTCGAATCTCTATAATATATTCTGGAGAGGACGAAGTATCTTCCAGAATCCCAGGGAGCTCTAGCTATGGTGCTCTCTATTGGGTGGAGGAATAGATCGCTGTCCTCAATGCCCGTAAAGCCATATACAGAGCTCCCATCGGTCTTGCCAATTATGCCGGCTACCTTAGAGATCTCGTCCTCATCCACTCTATAGCTAACGCTCCTCAAAACCCCAAGGAGATCGGTGAACATTATATCCAGCCAAACCCTGCCCGGCATTTTATCACTGGGGTTTTTGACCTTAATGGATACTTAAGCATAAACCTAATATTTTCTGTTAGGTTTACAAATATGGTTCTACTAATAACGGGGAAGATCCGTAAAATTAGCATTATTATTTATCTAGAATATATATAAGAGGGCTGTAAAATTGAAAGAGAAGATGGACGATCTAGATGTAAAGATTATCAGAGAGCTGTTGAAGGACTCGAGAAAGAGTCTCAGAAGCGTTGCTAAGGAGCTTGGAACACCAACATCAACAATACATGAGAGGGTTAAGAGGCTTGTCAGGCTTGGGGTGATAAGGAGATTTACCGCCGAACTAGATCCAAGGGCTCTGGGGCTAGACATAACAGCCCTTATACTTGTATCTGTAGATGGTGCATATATATCAGAAGTTGAGAAGATCCTATCGACATACGATCAGGTAGTAGCTGTGTACGACATAACAGGCGAGTTCGACGTAGCCCTTATAGCAAAGTTCAGGGACATGGATGAGCTCAACAATTTTATAAAAACAATATTAAAGATACCCCATATAAGGAGAACAGTGACCAGTGTTGTCTTCAACGTTGTTAAGGAGAGGCTATGCATGGATTCTATGCCCAGCGCATAGAGGATCTCGTGGAAAATAGCTATGCAGCAGAATGAAGCCTTGCCTCTACGAGGCGGAGATACCTAGCTCAAAACCATGTAGCCGGCTTGGGGGATGGCGATGCGTTGCCAGATCCTAAGAGCTAAAGCTAGAGTAGCCCCCACGATAAATATCGCGGTGTGTGGGCTGTGGCGATCCAAGCCGGCAAATAAGGCCTTAGGTGCAGAGCCCGGCTGAGCGCCGGAAACCCTCAAAGAGAAATATGTTACATGTAATAAGATAGCATGTATATGAAGATCCCTAAGACTATGGTGACTATTGCTGAAATATATGATGCCCATAGATCAGGTTCCCTCTTGTCCTCACCATCTCTTCTCTCTATACCCTCAATCGCTATGGATGCTCTCAGCATGTTTAGATAATAGTACGCAGATATAACACTTGCAGCTATGCCTAGTATAACCAGCCACGGGATCTGGCCAACATAGAGTCCCCTAAGATTCTGAGCCGCTGCCATGAGGAGGAACAGCTTGCCCCAGAACCCTGGGAGTGGTGGGATTCCTATTAAGTTGAGAAGGTGGATAGATAGGGAGAAGGCCAGCCTCGGATCCCTGCTTGGGGAGCTCTTAATCACATCTAGATCCAGCCCGCCGCTGCGTCTCCCTATATAGTTGAGCGCCGCGAAAACACCTGACTTGCCCACAGCATATGCCAGTGTGTGGAAAGCTATCCCCAGCAGGGCAAGCCTGTAGGCGTAGGGGTTATTATGGGATATAGATATTATGGAGAGGCCTATGAATATGAACCCCATGTGAGCTATAGAGCTGTACGCAAGGATCCTCTGGGCGTTTGTCTGTGTTAGTGGCACTATGCTGCCTATAAGCATGCTGGCAACCGATATGAAGACAGCGACAGGAAATACCCCCGGCGATACCTGGCCTAGATATGTGAGGATATATATCGCAAGACCTATGGCTCCTAGCTTTAGAGATCCCGATATCACTGAAACAACATATGGAGAGGCCTTTCCATATACATCTGGAACCCATGAGTGGGACGGGGCTGCCCCTAGCTTGAAGCCTATAGCTATCATTGTGAAGGCTATGGCAACCAATCCTAGAGAATATAGCAGGCCCTGCTGCCGTGGCTGCTCCGAGGCCATTGGAATTAGATATGGTGTTGAGAAGGCAACACCTATTATGAGGAGCTGTGACGCTATGGCCCCTACTATCGAGTACCTAACAGCGGCCTCGAGAGAAGCCCTATCTCTAGCTAGGGCTATGGTTGCAAACATGGTTACAGAGAGAAGAGTCCACGATGCTATCACGGCAACAGGGTCTCTTGCCATGGCAAGCATTATAGATGCCAGAGATCCCATGAGGATCATTGATAGATATGTATGAACACTGTCAGTAGCTTCCAGCGGGATGCACAGAACACCTATGATGGCTCCAAGCAGTATAGCTATGGCTATTGGATATGAGATAGAATCCACATTTGATGTGAAGCCAGAAACAATGGCGATACCACCTCCGGGCGGCGATATGAGAACAACTATTAAGCTCGCTATAAGCGCTGCTATCGAGATATATTTCGAAGTTCTTCTATCAACACCCAGCATCTCTGCTAGGGGCATTGAGAGCGAGGATCCCATGAGGATCGCAAGGATCAGGAGCATTTGGTCTATAGGAAGCGCCATCCAGATCACCCCATCATCTGGAGGATCACAAGGATCACAACGCCGAGTATCATTAGAAGGAGATAGCTATTTATAGCCCCTGGCTGATAGTTTCTAAGAACCCTACTCAGAGAACCCATCACTCCCGGCAACACCCTATGGTATATATTGTCTATAACAGCGTCCTCGATGCCCCGCCCAACACCCCTGATCATCTTTGAACCACCGTCTACAAATACTATGTAGAGAAGCGAGTTGAAGTACCATCTATCATAGAGGAACCTATTCATGGCTGAGAAGAACCTATCCCCCCCGATCTTTTTAAGAACCCTGTCGCCAGATAGCCCATATATTGAGAATGCGAGTAAAACGCCCAGGGCCGAGGCCAGGGCGGATATCAGGGCCACCTGCAGGTTATAGTGAACCTCGGGTACTTTAAGCTGTGTTCCTCTTAAAGAGATCTCGGAGAAATAGTTGATCCCCAGGGCCCATGCTACGCCGATGATGGGCGTTGCCACTGCCAGCAAGAGATATGGGGCAAAGGCTAGAGGATCTTCTCTGTATTCCTCACCACCGTCTAGATATATCTTCTCCTGGTATGGGCCTCCTCTGTATAGATAGAGTATAGAGATCATCCTTATAGTATATGCCGCTGTTAGGAAAGAAGTTATTATTGCCAGGAGAAACGCTTGGTAATTGCCGGCCTCTATCGATACATCAACAGCTAGATCTTTGCTCCAATAGCCAGAGAAAGGCGGTATTGCAGCCAATCCCAGAGAGGCAAGGATCATGGATATCATTGTGATCCTCAGCTTCCTTGCCAGGCCGCCTATCCTATCTATATATCTGCTCCCGAGCTCGTGGATCAGGATCCCTGATCCCAGGAAGAGTGAGGCCTTGAAAACAGCGTGGCTCAGAAGATGCGACAAGCCAGCAACTATCCCGAGGCCCGGCTCCTTTAGCATCCCGGCATATGAGGCTGCCATGAACATATAGCCTATCTGGGAGGCTGTGGAGAAAGCTAGGATCAGCTTGAGCTCCCTAGCAACAATGGCCATCGTGGCCATCATAAATGCGGTAAAGATCCCGAGGCCCCCGATAACAGCTAGGTAGTCCCTAACCTGGGAGATAGCCGCATCCCCAGCAATGCTTGCCGATGATATGAATATTGGAACGAATCTCAGCATAAAATACACCCCGGCCTTCACCATTGTAGCAGCGTGTATCAATGCTGAAACACTTGCAGGGCCTGTCATTGCTGTGACAAGCCATTCGTGAAGGGGGAATTGGGCGCTCTTCGCAAGAGCTCCTAGGGTGAATAGGAGGAGGAAGCCTGTTAGAAGCCCTTTCGACGCTAGATCGCCCATGAGGGGTGCGAGGCTTTTATAGAGATCTGGTATATATGCAGTGCCGCTTATCAGTATTATCGCCGTTGCACCTAGTATGAATCCTATGTCGGGCACCCCTGTCATTATGATAGCCCTTACCCCCGCGTGGCTTGGTGTGAACCACATGGGCTTTCTAAGGGCAAATCTACCAGGATCCCCTACCCATGCGTGCTTCTCGTCTCTATACCAGTGGCTTATCAATGCATATGATGCTAACGATGTGCCTTCCCAGCCTATTATGAGTAAGAAGAGGTTGTCCGCCATCACGAGGAGCAGCATGGATCCTACGAAGAATGTGAAGAAAACCCAGTATCGATGCTCACCATAGTCGCCTTTCATGTAGCTTAGGCTGTAGATGCCTATCAAGAAAGAGATCCATGCCACCATCGCTACAAGTACAAGGGATATGCCGTCGAGAAAGGCCCCCAACCCTATCTCGATAGTGTCTTTGATCGATGGTATCACTAGCCATGTGTATCTAGGGCTTGTTATCACATCACCGCTCCCAATATAGATCATGATCAGTGGTATTGTTAACAGAGCACTGATCCCGAGGGACATCGAACCCAATATAGCTGATAGCCTCTTGTTGACGAGGCCTGCCAAGCCTCCCACAATGGATCCTAGGAAGGGAATTACCCAGACCAGTGGAACCCACCAAATCTCGAGCGGCATGGAGATCACCTCTGGAAAATAATGCTCAGAGCGGCTGTTGCTGTTGATAGAGGATTAACTATATAGGAGCCTGCGATCAGCATGGCTATGCTAGCAACACCAACTATGAGGATCGAAAGGATAGCCTCTGCAGAAGGTTCAGCGGATCTTATATCGTTTCTAGCCGGGCCGAGGAATATCTTTCTCATAGCTATGAAGCTATAGGCTATTGTGAAGCCAAAGCCCACCATAGAAGCAATGATCACAAGGGCTATGGCTAGCGCCGAAAGAGACGAGCCTGTGAAGAGGGTGCTCAAGAGCCCCATAAGGATCAAGAACTTAGACACTATCCCTATTGTTGGGGGCAGGCCGGAGATTGTGAGAAAACCTATGAGGGATGATGCCGCGGTGTACGGCATTGTCGAGGCTAGGCCGCCCATTCTCTCTATATCTCTCAGGCCTCTCGCCCCAACTATTATGTTGCCAGCCGACATGAAGAGAGATGCCTTGCCGAGAGCGTGGCTTAGATAGTGGATAAGAGCCCCTGCTATCCCTGCAGGTGTCATGGTTGCCAGCCCTAGAAGCATGTAGCCCATCTGGGATACGCTGCTATAGGCTAGAAGCCTCTTGAAATCATGCTGGTATAGCGCTAGAACACCGCTATAGATTATCGTTATAAGTGCCCATGTTATGAGAACCCATTGATAAGCGATCATGGTGCCCGGGTATAGCACAACCAATACTCTATAGATCCCGAGCCCTGCTAGGCCTATCAGGTTGGGGCTTAGAAGGGCTGAAACCGGTGTGGGTGCTTCTGCATGGGCATATGGAAGCCATATGTGGAAGCCAAATGCTGGGAGCTTTATTAGCAGGCCGATAAGTATTAACAGGAACGATATGCTCCTCACAGCAGCATCGGCAATAGCTTCAGAACCACCCACAGGATATAGGCTGGGCTTTCCAAACACTATGTAGTCGAAGCTACCAACAGATAGTCCATAGATAAAGGAGCCTGCAAGGAACAGGAAGGCTCCTGCATGCGTCCATATAAAGTATAGAAAGGCTATCTTTACCCTATCTCCGTATCCGTAGAGCAGTATTAATATGAAGGATGTTAGAAGAGATATCTCTAGGAATAGGTAGAACTCTATCATATTGGTTGATAAAGCCACCCCGAGCATCGATGCTGAGAACAAGGTGTAGTTCATATAATAAACACCCCAGGATCCTCCTCCCAGTTCTTCGAACCTGTGCTCTATATATGGCCTCGAATATATTGCAACGACGATCGATACTATCAGAACCCCCACAACCACCGGGAGGTTGAACTGATCTACTATGAATCCTATAGAGCCCGCCGGAGAGCCCAGATATATGGGGGTATCGTAGAACGGCAACCCATAGGCCGCAACAGCTATCGCGATAACTATTGCTGAGTATGTTAGAGATAATGCCGAGAGAACCATGTGGGCCCTCGGGGACAGCTTTCTAGATAGCGCGAGCGAGGCTAGAGAAGCTATTGATGGAACTATCACTGTGCTTAGAAGCAGGTTCACAGGATCACCTCTCCCCGGTCACAAGCTCCTCTGTATCTATGTTCCTCACAATCCTGAATCTAAATATGCCCATTATTATCGAGAACATCAATACAATCTCTGAGACGGCAAGCGCTATTGAGAACACAACTATCGATACCATCACGGGAGCAGCGCCCTGATACCCCGAGACAGCTATGATATTGCCTATGGATAGCACAGCAAGAATAACAGCGTTGAACATAACCTCCACCGAGATGAGCATCCTCACCATGTTCCTACTGCTTAGAATACCATATACAGATATGAGGAATAAGACTGCCGAGATGAATAGATAGATGTTCATCCCTCCCCACCCCTACCCCTCGTTATACTAACAGCCGCTATCAGAGAGGCTGAGAGTGTGAGAAAAACTAGAAGAGCAGGGATCCAGTAGTTCTGGGCTATATATCTGCTCAGCACAGCATAGTCTATATATCCTGTCTGAAGCACCCCCTGGTTCTCGGAGACCGCTGCTAAATAGAATAGAGGTGAAGATGCTATGACCGCTACTAGGAGGCTTAGAGGCCTGTTCATTCTTCTCTCAACAACCTCCCTTATCATTGAAACGCTCATTATTATGAAGAGAACCCCAGCCCCCACGTAAATTATTATGTGGAGAACAGCAACTATTGGGTATCCAAGCATCGCTATAAGAAGAGCTACCATTAACCCTAACAGAGAGAGGTGTATGGCTCCATAAACTATGTTTCTTGAGATGACAACAAATACAGAAAATATTATTGCGAGAAGCCCCACAAGGATCGAGATCATTAAGACTGGATCTAGGAATCTAGCCACCCCCGCTTCTCTCCCCACCCACCGGCTCATATATAAATCCTCTTTTCTCGTCAAACCTTATCCTCATTCTCATAGCACCTTTGCTGGGATCCCTCTCCCTAGGATCTTTTGTGAACCCCTCAAGATCTGTTAACATGTCCTCATAGTTCTCAAAAGCCATATCGTGGATCGTTGTTGTGTCGAAGGCCTCTACGGGACATATATCTACACAATAGTAGCAGAATATACATCTACCCCAGTTTATCACGGGCCTCTTTTTCTTCTCGGGATTGAGAACCATTCTTATGGCATCAGAAGGGCATATTATATCGCATAGAGAGCAGCCTATGCAGACATCCTCGAGAAGCCTAAACATGCCCCTATACCATGGAGGCTGCTCAAGAACCTGCCTCGGATAGTCAACAGTGAGTCTAACGGGCTTTACAACATATTTGAAGCCCGTTGCAATCGCCTCTAGGTTCCTTATCACGCTCGGCCCCAGCCTGGGTTTCGATACTCTATAGAATCTATTCTTCTCCGGCGCTATGCTCTCAACAAGAGTAGAGATCTCTTCCACGGTTTTTTCAAAGCCGCTCTCTACGCCCATCTAACCCACCCACCATAAACCAGTGCGATTGACCATACGAGAGAGGCTACGGAGAGAGCGAAAATATAGATCCAACCGATCCTTATGGCCTGATCCAACCTATATCTCCCATAAACAGCTCTTAGAAAGACAGCCACAAGGCTGAGTATAGCCAGCTTGATCATAACTACGAGGCTTGGAGCTACGAAGCCCGCTATGGCTCCTTCCCCCGATTGGAGCGGCAGCCATCCCCCTAGGAAGACGAGGGTGATTAGGAGGGAATATACATATAGCTTTATATATGCAAGCCCCATGGAAAGACCGAACATGAGGCCGCTGTACTCTGTGTAGGGGCCTGCAACTATCTCGCTCTCAGCCTCAGAGATCTCGAAAGGAAATCTAGAGGTGATTCTAAGCATTGCTATGAAAGAGGCTATGAAGGCGAATGGGTTCAGAATCATCCCTGGTAGGAGTGACTGTCTCTCAACGATCTTGTAGAAGTCGAGGCTACCAAACATAACACCCATCGACAGTATAGATATTATGAATGGTATCTCGTAAGATACTATTAGGAGAGCCTCTCTTAGAGAGCCTATGAAGGCGAACTTGTTATCAGAAGCCCACCCCATGAGGACTATGAATATGGGGGCCATAGATATAACCGCAATAGCAGCTAGAAGGCCTATATCGCTATAGATAGGCGGTCTTAAACCCGGCGATACAGGCATGAAAGCTATGGGGAGTAGTGAGAATAGGATAGCGAAACCCGGTGATAATAGAAATGGGGTTATATCGCTCCTCCTAGGCACTATGACTTCTTGGAAAGAGAACCTTAATAGATCAGCGAACCCCTGGAGAGCACCCCCGATCCTTCTCGAAACCCAGAGAGGGCCGTATCTCAGCTGAACCAGGGCTGCTAATTTCCTCTCGGCCCACAGCATTAGCGCTGCCACTATAACTATAAATATGAGGCCTGGGTATATTAGCATGTATCCCAAGCCTATCACAGTTCTATAGATCAGATCGTTGTTACCTAGAAGCTCTTTGAGCAGAAACACAAATGGGATCATTATCTATCAGCCTCCGGCGGGAAGTAATCTATAGAACCATATATAGCTGTAAGATCTGCAAGCCTGTGCCCAGGCGCCAGATATTTGAACAAGATTGCATTCCTGTAGGATGGGGTTGTCCACCTAAACCTATAGGGCTTTGGAGAGCCATCACTGACCAAATAGAATAGAGCCTCGCCCCTGCCAGCCTCGACCCTCGCGGTAGCCTCGCCCTTCGGGGGCTTGAGGCTTGCAAACACCCCTGGGAACTTGACCCTCCTGCTCTCCTCATAGATCTTCTTCATAAGCGGGTTGAACATCCTAGCTATCTGTGGGTTTATAATATCTCCTGATGGTATCTTCTTAAGCGCGTCCCTTATAATATTTATACTCTGCTTGATCTCCTCGAACCTAACTAAAGCCCTCGCATATGCATCACCCTCCTCTGCAACCGGCACCATGAAGTCAAGCCCATCGTAAGCCTCATATGGATCAGCTACCCTTACATCGTACTCAACACCAGAGGCCCTGAGATTGGGTCCTGTTATGCCCAGCTTAACAGCATCGTTCTTCCTCAGAACACCAACGTCCCTGAGCCTCTCCTCAACAACGGGGTTGTTAACAAATATCCTGTACCAGTCTGGAAGCCTTCTCTCAAGATATCTCAAGGCCTTCTCAGCATTGCTCGGGAAATCCTGGGGCATGTCCCTCCTAACCCCCCCTGGGACTACGTATGCATACGTGATCCTAGCCCCGGTGAGCTGGTTGGCGAGCTCTACAAAGAGCTCTCTATCCCCGAACCCCCACATGAAGCCTGTTGAGTGTCCTATGAATATCGCAAAGATCCCTATTCCGTATAGGTGGCTAGCTATCCTGGTTATCTCAGCCAATATTGTTCTTAGATACTTAGCCCTGGGGGGAGGCTCTATACCCAATAGCTTTTCAAGGGCATTTATATATCCTATAGTCATCGGCGTTGTGTCGAGAAGGCTTGGCCTCTCAACGAGGGGTATTGTTTTCATATAGATCCTGTTCTCGCCGAGCTTCTCAATAGTTCTGAAAACAAAGCCTATGTCAGGATCACATCTAACTATGATATCACCATCAACCCAGACCCTTATCCTCATATGCCCAGACCCTGGATGTGTAGGCCCTATCTGCAGCTCTATTAGCCTCTCGCCCTCCTCAGATACACCAAGATCTCTTGTCTGGATTAGCTCTCTTCTAAGCTCTTCCAAAGCCTGTGCAGAGACCCCCTCACCTATTTCCACGGCTCCTCAACCTCCCCAGCCTTTCTGGAAACTATAGCGAAGTCCTTTCTACCGGGCCACAGCCCTTCGAACTCCTCTGGCAGCAAAAGCCTCCTGAGATCTGGGTGCCCCTCGAAAATAATGCCAAACATCTCCCAAGCCTCTCTTTCCTGGAACTCAGAGCTGGGCCATATAGCTGTGAAAGTGGGAGCCCTGGGATCTTTTCTGTCCAGCTTAGACCTCAATATGATCATAAACCTCCTGAGACCCTTCCTATAAGACCCCACATGGATCACAAGCTCAATAACCCCCCTATCAGGGTGGTCCACACCTGTGAGGGATTTAACATGATCGAAGCCAATGCTGTCCAGGATCTTGGCCGCATTAAGCAGCCTTGACCTATCCACCTCTATGTTGATAGCCATGCTCCTCTTATCCACCGAGATGCCCCCCACAATGCCCCCTAAGATGGTCTTGAGCCTCGATGCAAGCTCTTCGAGAGCCCTGGCTGCTTGGAGCCTCTCCTGGGGCTGGGCACTCTGTGATCCTGCAGCTCCTTGCAACGCCATAACGAGGATCAGCCTCTGTAGCTACTTACCACCATCGATCCTCCTTACAGGGCTCTCAATAACCTCTAGATCGTGTCTAGCAAGGCCCCTCCTCCTTATCCTCTGCTGAAGAAGGAGAATAGCTCTGGCAAGGGCCTCTGGCCTGGGGGGGCAGCCGGGTATATAGATATCAACGGGCATTACCTCATTAGCTCTAACAACATTATAGCTGTTCCAGAAAAGCCCCCCATCTATGGCGCAGGCCCCCATAGCTATAACGAACTTTGGATCTGCCATCTGCTCCCACGTGATCCTAGCTACCCTCGCCATCTTTCTCGTAAGAGTCCCTTCTATTACGATCAGGTTTGTCTGTCTCGGAGAGATGAAAGGTAGAGAGCCATATCTCTCTAGATCGAATCTAGGGGCATAAGCCGCGCCGAGCTCAACACCACAGCAGCTTGTCATGAGGTGCACGGGCCATAGGGAGAACGCTGTTGCCCACTCGACTATATCTTTGAGGGGCTTTCTCTCTATAAGCCACTTTAGCACCTTCTTAGTGGTTAGATCAAGATCTCCTATGAATACTAATCCGCCTTCCATAGATCTACCACCCCAGCCTTTTTAAGAGCATACACAAAAGACGGTAGAATTATTACCACAGACAAGAGTATCAATAAGAAAGAGTTAAGAATAACCCCAGCAACAGCTGAGAAAGCTATAAACAGTATGAGGACAACATATGACTCCATAGCTATAAACATAAGGAGATATGGATAGTACTGCATGAGAAAATAACCCCTACCCCTACCATAGGGGATATTACCGCTCTCAAATCTATCAACCTTGGTTGGGAAATCTATAGGCGGTGAGAACGTCCTCCCGATCAGATAAGCTATGAATGGGAGGGCGAGGAAAACAACCCCAACAATCGCTATAGTTATAACGCCAGGAAGATCCATATAAACCAGCCGTCCATATAAATAAACAACTACTAAAAATATAAGCTTAGAACCCGCTCTGGAGATGCTACTATAAAGATATGGCATTCAAATAGATCCGAGCTAAGTAAGGATCTCCACGATCTTAAGGATCGCTATCTATATCTATCTATAACGCCCGAGCCTCGAAAGAGCTGCAAAGACCTTCACACAGTTTAAATACACATTGCTGAAGCACAGCCAACCTCTATTGAGATGTACTCTATAAATAACCCGTTATTGGTTTCGATACGGCTATATATCTGTAGATAGGAGTTAAACAAAGATGGCTGGGAGGCTACATATCGGATGAAAAGATCCGCGGAAACAGTAATAATAGGCGGCGGTTTTGCAGGGCTCTTGATGGCATCCAGGGTTCCCGATGCAGTGGTGTTTGAAGAAAACCCTCGAGTAGGTATTCCTCCCCACTGCACAGGGCTAGTTAGCGAGAAGACCGTATCTCTGATTGGGAGCCCCGCTAAGGAGAGCATAACATCGAAATATAGGTCTATAAGGGTTGTGGGGCTTAGAGGCAGGGAGATCCTAAGCCTGATCCCCGATCAGAGAGTGGTGAGGCTCGACAGAATCCTCCTTGAAGAGATCCTTGCTAGAGAAGCAGAGAATCGGGGATCAAAGATATATACAAAAGCCAGGGTCTTGGGCATTAATGGTAGCATCATCATCGTTAGTGAGAAAAGCCTGGTTGAGAGATACAGAGGATCTCTAGTGGCCATCGCCGAGGGCTCTCAACAGAAGTTCTCAAGATCTCTAGGGCTTGCTGAGAAGCCAGAGCTCTTTGTAGGTGTTCAGGGGTTTACAAAGATCTCTCGTGATGTGGATGATGAAGAGATATACGTATTCGTAGACGATGAGATCCTCAGAGGCTTCTTCGGCTGGATAGTGCCCTTGGGCTCGAGAAAAGCCGTGATCGGGATGGCATCGCCTCTAGAAGATCATGTGTATGGAAAGCTAGGCCTCTTTATAAAGATCCTCAGCAGAAGAGGAATCCTATCGGAGAGATCGCTGAGCAACATGTACGGGGGACTGATAGTTAGAGGAAGACCTCTTGAGAAACACCACACAGGATCTATAGTTGCTATTGGCGACGCCTCTAATTTCGTAAAACCCTTCAGCGGAGGCGGCCTCTATCCATCATCGATCCAGATAGGGGCCCTTGTATCGAGGCTAAAGAGACATGGTGCTAGAGAAGCCCTTGCTAAATACTCTAGAGATATCATAGCCTATGTAGAGAGCCTCAAGCAACAGCTAGCCATAACCAGGATGGCAGAGAAGCTCGGCATCGAGAGAATACTCCTCACACTAACAAAGCTAGGCATTCTCAACGCTACAGAGACCTTCAGCTATGATCACCACGAAGAGAGCTTCTATAGAAAGCTGAGAAAACTACCAGAGGTCCTCGTTAAACGCTAAACAAAACCTCTAACACCCTAGCTTTTAGAATAAGCTGAGCCATATAAGGTGGGTAGCTAAGAATCGATTCGGCAAGGGATTAGAGACCCTATATCGAGAAAACCCTAGCCATATCTCTCTGGACACGCGCCGCTTAAACTAGATCCTAGAGAAGGATCTCGGTGACCATAGGCTCAACGCTTCTTTCTAACCTTGAGCACGAAGCCTTTCTTCTCAACAACAACTATGGCATCGCCGGCGTTTATAACCTCATCAGATATAGCCCTCCACAGCTCTCCCTCTACCAGGACAAACCCCTCTCTTCCTGGCTCTATATTATCCCTAGCCATCCCCTCCTTCCCAACTATCTCGAATATATCGGATCTCTTTTTCCTAATAACCATTAGTTGCCATGCTATGAGACCCCCAACTATTGCAGAGCCTATCCCGATCCCTAGTGAGAACCCATAGATCGTGCCTATCATGTTGTTCGAGCCTGCTATTAGTATCTCCCTCCCGGTTACCGGTAGCAGGGCTGCCCCTATAGCAGCCATGGCTATGCCTGCTGTCATGAGTAACCCGCCATCGGCGTGGCCTATAGCTATCCCGGCAACTATGAATGTGATTCCGAGGAGTATTAAGGCCATTGTTAGGAGATCCACCTGGAGACCTGATCCCAGGAGGCCTAGGAGTATAAAGATTAGGGAGAATGGAAGAGCTACTAAGTGTCCAGAGGATATGGCGAAAATAGCGCTGAAGATACCTATGGTTATGAAAACACCAGCTACGGTGGGGTCTGAGAGGAAGCTGAGGATCCTACAGCTAAGACATTCATCGGCAGGCGTGATTTCATATATGTTGAGCCTATAGTCAACCCCCCCTATAGATATAACCCTGCCTCTCAGCTTGTCAACAAGCTCGCTAACACTTCTAGCAGTTAGATCTGCTAGCCCTAGCTTAACAGCCTCATCTCCATTAACGACCGTCGCGTTCAATATAAACATCTGGACGAGTGTCGCGTTCCTACCCCTCTCTCTAGCATAGTCGGTGAATTTTTTAACAAGGGGGTTAACGATCTTAGGTTCTGTTATGGGAACCAGCCTCCCGGTCTGGTCTATGGTTACTGGCTGGGCATCGCCTATTAGCGACGATGGGTTGACGGCCAATATATGTGTTGGGATCAATATCAGTGTAGCTCCGCTAAAGCTATCGCCAGAGGCGTAGCCTATCACCGGGATCTTTGAGTTGAATATGAGATCCGCTATGTCCATGGTGTCTCCCAAGAAGCCTCCTGGGGATTGGACATCTAGTATTAGGGCGGCTCCCTCACTATGTGCTCTATCTATGAGGCTCTCTATATATCTCTTCATCCCCTGATCCACGGTGCCCCTTATATTGGCAGCTATAGCGCTTGTGATCTCTTTCTGTTGCTGGAGCTCGATACCGCCGCCAGGTTTCCCTATGCTATGTTGCTGTGCCGTAGAGGGCAGGTATATATCGTGGGATGCAAATAACACCGAAAATGCTATTAGGAGAAGAACCCCTATGATTAAGCCCGGGCTCTTAGAGATCGCTATCATTTACTAGTCCCTTGCTGACCCTTGCCAAGCATTGCAGCAGCTATTTGGAAGCCTAAGCTAGAGAGATCTGATCTAGTGGTGTCTGCTATCAAAACCATGTTCTTCTCCTTAGCAACCTCCACAAGCGTTTGAAGCTCTCTAAGCCTTATAGCTACTGGGTTGTTGGTATACATGCTAGCAGCCTCTGCGAGTATAGAAGCTGCTTGCCTCTCCCCCTCGGACTCGATGACCCTCGCCCTCCTGATCCTCTCGGCCTGGGCCTGCATAGATATAGCTCTAACAAGATCCTCTGGAAGAACTATATCCTTGATAGTCACCGCAACTATCTTTATACCCCAGGGCTCTGTTATATCGTCAACAAGCTTCTGTATCCTCTTACTAACCTCCTCTCTATGTGTTAACAGCTCGTCGAGCTCTACAGTGCCTATAACATCTCTCAGAGTGGTCATTGCCAGCTGGACTACAGCGTAGTTGTAGTTAGCAACCCTCACGATCGCCCTGATAGGATCCTCTACCCTATAGTATACAACAGCGTCAACCAGTATGCTCACATTATCTTTGGTTATAACGTTCTGTTTTGGGAAATCTATGGTGTTTATCCTTAGATCCACCTTGAAGATCTTATCAACAATCGGTATTATAAAGAAGATCCCGGGGCCTGCTGCCCCCTTAAGCCTCCCCAACCTAAAGATCACGGCCCTCTCGTACTCCCTCACTATCTTTATCGATGCGGCTAGAAACGGGATAGCTATGATCAATATCGCCATAACCAGGGCTAATAGAGTGCTATCCATATAGATCCCCAGATATATATGGTCTTCAGAGCTAATAAAACACAGTAGAAACCAGGGCCTTCTTGATGCGACATATTCCTCTTTGAGGTGCTTCCGGCGCTCAGCCCGGGCTCTGCGCCCAAGGCCTTATTTGCCGGTTTGGGGCGCCGCAGCCCCCATACACCGCGATATATCGTGGGGCTATTCTCTCTAGCCCTTATCCCCAGGGTCGGGTAGCAGGCCGTCATCCCCAAAGCCTTATCGCTACAGGCTTCTAAGCACAGGCCATCCCTGCTTCAAAGAGGCGGGGCTTTCTTATTATAAGCTTTTGAACGTACACTAGAGAGATAGGATATGCAGGATAGTCATAGAGATCTTGTGTGTGAGAAGCCTAACAGGCTTATAAGGTCGAAGAGCATGTATCTTAAGCTCCACTCATGCGACCCTATAGATTGGTACGAGTGGGGTGAAGAGGCTCTCCAGAGAGCGAAGATCGAGGATAAGCCCATATTCCTATCGATAGGCTATTCATCGTGCCACTGGTGCCACGTAATGCAGAGAGAAAGCTTCCAAGACCCCGAGGCTGCCTCTATATTAAACAGGTATTATATACCAATAAAGGTTGATCGAGAGGAGATGCCTGATGTGGATGAGATATACATGACCGCTGCCATAGCTATAACAGGCTCTGGCGGCTGGCCCCTAACAGTATTCTTAACACCGGATCTCAGGGCTTTCTATGCAGGGACATATTTTCCTAAAGATAGGTTGATAGAGATCCTAAACGTTATAAAGGATCTCTGGATCAGCGATAGGAACAGGGTTTTAGCTGCCGCAGACGAGATCCAGGGATCTATAAGTGACTATCTCTCAGCCCGAGGAGTATCTAGAAGCATAGCATTCAACGATGCTTTTGAGAAGGCCTTCACAGAAATTGCCTCATCATTCGACCCAGTCTTCGGAGGGTTTGGATCCTCGTCAAAGTTCCCCATGATACCCTATCTCGACCTGCTATTAAGGTACTGGATCAGAAGGGGTGATGAGACAGCGTTGAGAATAGTTGTGAGGACTGCTAACAGCATGGTTAGGCTGGGGCTCCAGGATCACCTGGCAGGTGGGTTCTTTAGATACACTGTTGATAGGAGCTGGAGGGTGCCTCATTTTGAGAAGATGCTCTATGACAACGCACAGATCTCAAGATTCCTTGTGGATCTGTATAGAGCAACGGGATCTCTAGAATATATAGTAACAGCTAGAAAGACCGCTGACTTCATGCTCGACAACATGCTGGGGAGGGAGGGGCTTTTCTACTCATCCCTAGACTCAGAGGCCGGGGGCGTTGAGGGCGGGGCGTATCTATGGAGTGAGGAGGAGCTTGTAGAAGCTCTTGGAAGCGAGATGGCCGAAATAGCTAGGAGCATATACGGCTGGTCGCGGGCAGCACTTATAGATGGTAAGATGCACCCGGTGAGGGCTATGGGCCCCATGGATCTTGCGAGGCTTCTTAAGAAGCCCCACGACGAGGCCCTGAGGATCTATAGTGAGATAGAGACAAAGCTCTACGAATACAGGCTCTCGAGGAAGCCGAAGCCCCGGGCGGATGAGAAGCACCTGGCTGACTGGAACTCCCTAGCTATAAGCTCGCTGGCAAAGCTCTACCTAACAACATGGGATCAGAGGTACCTAGAAGCCGCTAAAAGAGCTGCCGATGCTATCAAGAGCAAGATGTGGTTAGGCGATAGAGTAGCCCACGTATACTATGAGGGAGAGGCAAGTATGTGGGGATATCTGAGGGACTCTTCGCTGTATGGCGACGCCTGCATAGATCTATACATGGCGGCAAACGATGAAAAATACCTAGATACAGCTATGGAGATCTTGCTAACTGTAGAGAAGGTCTTTATAAGAGACGGTGTTCCCATAGAAAACCCCGGGGCGCCTGGGTCTAAGAGCATAGCTATATCGAGCTTCGTAGACGACGTGATCCCTAGCGGTGCATCAGCGTTGATCAATATTTATTCGAAGCTTTACCTCTATAGCGGGGACTCCTCGTATAAAGAGAAAGCTGTGGAGATATTTAGAAGGGCGTCTAAATACATAGAAAATGTTCCTCAGCAGTACGCGGCAATGATAACATATATAGATACCATAACAAACCCATCCTACCAGGTGGCAATAACATATACGGCCGAGGAGCAGGAGCAAGCGCTGTTTCTAAAGAACCTATGGAGGAAATACTGGGTAGGCGTTACAGCTGCAAGCAAGCCCAATCCAAGATCACAGATACTTAGGGAACTGTATAGAGGTAAAATATGGGGGGAGAAGCCTACCTATTATATATGCTATGGAACGGCTTGCGCACTACCAACCCAGGATCCGGAGGAAGCTTTGAGAAGATTCGATGAAATAAGAGGACAAGTAAGCACTAAATGATCCAGGGCTGTTTCTAAACAGAGTCTCCAGCACCGCTATATGTGACTAGCTATATATCTATTAAAGATCCGCTCACTCAGAAAGGTCATCCGATGTTTTCAGGATCTTTTGAGACGCCCCAAGATCCTCGCGGTCTCCCCTGAACAGGCCACGGATCTCGGAAACCCAGGGGCACTATATGTTTAATAAGAACAAGCCTAGATACGCTCCACAGCCCTGAAAAGCCTGAAAAGACTCTAAACAACTCTAACAAGCGCTACAGCCCCATACCCTGCTCCTGAGCCAAATATCCTTGTAGATCGAGATGCCGACCCCCAAGCCTAGCCCTCAGGGTGGGGGCATCTCGACATATCTATAGCGTTATAGAGCTCTAAAGCAACTATCACGGGGGTGCAGCGGTGGCAGACCTCGAGGGTATAGTTAGAAAAGGTCTATCCAGAGGGCTTTCTAGAGAGGAGATCCTGTGGAGGATCATCGATGAGCTGGTCTTCTACAAGGATCTCGCGTGGAGTGTAGCTTCTAAGTACGCATCAACAGTATATGATGAGGCATTAGCATCGCTAAAGACCTGTGAAAATAACACAACCCCATCTCTGAGGGATCTCGCGTGCCCAGAAGGCTCTGGAACATCTGCAGGTACTGTTGGGATAGGTTCAAGAGGCTCTGGGGATTTCTTCTTCCACAGACTCCTAGCCAGTGTTGCCAGCTGGGGCGGTGGTGAGGGCTCTGCCATGGATCTCGATGATGCTGGGTGGGTCAAGGTTGAAGATACATGGATCGTGGCTGCTGTTGATGGCATACATAGCAGGCTATCCTATTTTCCACTCCTAGCAGGATTCCATGCGGCCAGGGCCGCGGCGAGGGATGTTATGGTTAAGGGCGCTGTTCCCACCCTATTCACAGTAGATCTTAGGATCGGTGATGATGGAGACCCCGAATATCTCTTAGAACTAGAGGCGGGCGTTGCAGCTGTGTCAAAATACTTGGGGGCTCCAATAGTTGGCGGATCTACTCTGAGGATTGGGGGCGACATGGTTATAGGGACGAGGATCGTTGGGAGCGTTATGTGCATAGGAATATCTAAGAGAAGGCCTAGGGCTAGGAAAAGCGCAAAACCCGGCGATAAGATCCTTATGACTAAGGGGGCCGGGGGAGGAACCGTGGTTACAGCAGCTATATATGGGGGAAAGCCAGAGCTAGTTTTAAAAACACTTAACTTCAATACACTCAAAGCGCTTAGGGTTATCATTGAAAGCGATCTTATCGACGAGGTTCACGCAATGTTCGATATAACAAACGGGGGGATCAGGGGCGATCTCGGCGAGATCTCGAGAGCATCTGGCGTGGGCTTCACGATAGATCTAGAGGGGTTCTTTGGTTTAATAGATAGCGATGTGCTCAAAATGCTTAGAGAGCTCGATATAGATCCCCTCGGGATCTCTATAGATAGCATTGCGATCATAGCTAGGGAGGATACCCTAGGAAAGGTGGAGAAGCTCCTCAGAAGCGAGGGTATAGAGAGCAGAATTATAGGTGAGGTTGTGGGGGAACCAAGGCTTCTATATAGAAGCAGATCGGGTGAGATGGGAGAGCTTGTGGTGCACCATAGAGAATCTCCATATACTAAGATAAAGAAGCTGGTCGGCATAGATAGGCCTGGGGACTGGGAGGAGATAAAGAGGAGGCTTGAGGATGCCTATACAAGGGCTCTAAAGGCTAGGGATGCTATCTACAACATAGCCTTGAAGCAGACAGTAGATAGGCATCACTAGCGTCTTGGCTGTGCCTCTATATTCTCTATCCCCGCTGCTCTTTTCTATATATTATCTTATTTTTTAGAAATATTTTCTTGGTGGAACATGGGTGTAGACCTAAAAGATCTGATACCTGAAAAGGCTGTAAAGCAGATCAACGATCTGAGGGGGCTCTCCGGGAAGATCATAGCTATAGATGCCTATAACGCCCTCTACCAGTTTCTAGGAGCTATAAGGCAGCCCGACGGGACACCGCTAATGGATAGCAAGGGGAGGGTTACTAGCCACCTCTCGGGCCTGTTCTATAGAACGATAAACATCGTCGAGGCCGGCATAAAGCCTACATATGTGTTTGACGGAAAACCCCCAGAGATCAAGGCTGCTGAGATAGCTAGGAGGAGCATGGCTAAGCAAAAGGCGGAGGAGAAGCTCAGAATAGCAAGGGAGAAGGGGGATGAGGAGGAGATGAGGAGATACGCCCAAGCAGCCTCGAGACTCACCAACGAAATGGTTGAATCCTCTAAGAAGCTTTTAAGCTATATGGGGATACCCTGGGTTCAAGCCCCCTCAGAGGGGGAGGCACAGGCAGCTTATATGGCTATAAAGGGGATTGCATGGGCCACTGCTAGCCAGGACTATGACTCGCTGCTCTTTGGAAGCCCGAGGCTTGTGAGAAACCTCACCGTGAGTGGTAGGAGAAAGCTCCCTGGGAAAGATGTTTATGTTGAGATTAAGCCGGAGATGATAGATCTCAACGTTTTGATCAAGACGCTAGAGATCTCTAGAGAGCAGCTGATCGATATAGCTATACTGATAGGTACCGATTTTAACCCAGACGGGGTTGAGGGTATAGGCCCGAAGAAGGCCTATAGCTTGATCAAGAGCTATGGCAGCATAGATAAAGTGATCAGGATCCTGCCTGGGGCTAGATTCCCAGTAGATCCCGGCGAGATCAAAGCCTTCTTCCTAAACCCACCGGTGTCCGAGGTCTCTAAGATAGAGTGGAGACCTCCCGACAAAGACAAGGTTATAGAGCTATTGGTGGAGGAGTACGAGTTCTCAAGAGATAGAGTGGAGAACAATCTCGAAAGACTCTCAAGAGCTCTCTCAAGATCGGCTACACGTGGCCTTGATAAGTGGTTTGGATAGCACTAGAGCACCATAGCATCTTTGTGGAAAGCCCTCCTAGATGAGGAGATCTTTGTATATAGGTATAATAAGTAGGGCATGGCATTGCCTATTATTATGATCTGTGCTGCTATTAGGTGCAGCGGCAAATAGATCCCAGGGGCCCACGAGTATTGAGAGGCTCTGAAGAGGAGCGCAATGCCTAGAAGCGGCTGGGCTATAGCTGCTGCTAAGGCCGCTGTTGACCACCCATCTCTAGATCTCCTTAAAGAATATGCCACAAATGTTAGCAGCACCGCCACTAGGCCAGATATCATGTGCGCCTTGACAGCCATATCTATCGTGGAGCCTATAGATAGTGAAAAGATGCTGCTAGGTAAATTCTGCTGCGTGGTTTTTGTATAGCCCAGCACATATGCCCCTAGGAAAGCAGCTATTAGCCCCCATGCAGAAGCCCCTCTATGGAGGATCAGGGATGCCCTTCTCTCCCCCAGGAGATCGTTGCACAACCTACTATTAAGGATCCCCAGTGCCATGGCAACTGCCCCTATAGTGAGGGTTGCTAGAAGATTGTTGAAGGAATACATGAGAGACGCTATGGGCTGCTCTAGGTACCCACCCAATGCCAAGAGGATCATTCTGCCAGTTATTGCTGTGAGAACAAGGAATAGGATTGATAGCACCACTATAGGGAAGATCAACCAATACTCCCTTCTGATCCTAAACGCTGTAAGAGCCAGGATAGCTAAGAAGGGCGCTGACAATATCGTAAGTATTCTGTGAAGGGGCTCAAGGCTCCCCTGCAGAAGTGTTCTGAGAAGCTTAACAGGCTCCGAAGGCCACTCAATCCCTAGATCGAAGCCCTGTCCAAGCCCGCTGGTAAGGCCTCCCACGAAGCTTAGTAGCAATAGCTCGGCCAGAGAGATGGTAGCTATTACGCGTGCTGTTCTCTCGACGCTCAACACCATCCCCACAGATAATTAGGATTTCTCGGAAAATATGGGGGCAGTTATGTTTATATGTTTCGTTTTTGCTTGATAGTTCGGTGTGTTTGGATGGATTTGTATCGAGCGCTATGCCCACAAAATATACAAACACCAGGATCCCATAAACACTGGTGCACAGGCGATATGTTCGGTATTAAGAGGGCGAAGTGATATATAGTTAGCCCTATCTATTGGTATCTGTTCTTCTATATATGCATCTACTAGCATCTCTAAGCGATAGGCATACATAGCCCCCAACGTTCTTAGCCTCGAGACCCAGCAGATCTCTATAGAAAGCTAAAGAACCATCTATGCTCTTTACAGCCAAATACATATGATCCATAGGCCGCGTAGAGACCACTCCAGGCTTTCTAAATATATGGCGGTAGTATTTTTCCAAAGCTTCTGAAAATAAGATCCCTGGGATCTGCTAGCCTCTCAGCTATCCTAGAGGCCCTGCTATTCCTGCCAAAAACCCTCTCAACAATATCCATAGATATTCTCCTAACCTCTCTCTCATCAAATATCCCCATAATATGGAGATACTCATGGAGAACAACAACGAAGAGATACTCGGCAGAGGCGTCGATACCCTCCATATCTATAAAGTTCCTATAGGCGTCTGAATTTATCTTTATAACCCTGGATCCCCACTCAACATAGCCAAGAACATCTCTCCTTGTTTTCACAAAAGCCACCCCAGCATTTCCCGGATCTCTTCCAAAATAATCCCTTATAGCTTTCCTCACACTATATAGGATCATGTGGATATCTGGTTGCTTAGATATAGAGGGAGGCACTGGATACACCTAATTACCATATCGATACCAGGCTTTATAAGCACATATCGCGCAATGATAATTATAGCTAAAAGCCGCTCTCCAAGATAGAGAGGATCGCGATTGTTAAAAAGCTCCAAACATATATGCTTAACTATTCCTCCCTACTATAATATTCAAGGTATTGTGGAGTGCAGCATAGAGGCCCCAGCGGTGATAAGGTCATCGAGACTTTGATAGAGATCCCCATAGATGATCCTGAGTGCGGCTCTGGCGGCTATATGAAGATCCTGAGGCGTGTAGATCCAACAGCAGGCCCCCAGATCTCGATCATAGCTGTGTGCCCGGAGAGGGGCTATAGATATTTTGAGGAGATACCCGAGGATATAGGTGGTGGTAAGGTGCTCGTAATCAAGGTTAACGGCTATGAGGATCTTTCAAGGGTTTTTATGAGATCGAAGGACGCGACTATAATGATCCCGGAGATCGGGCTTGTGGGCGCTCCAAGATCAGCTGCCACAGACGAGATCCTCAGCGTTGACGGTGTTCTAGAGAGATATATAGATCACTTAGAACCTATGTGCGAGAGCACCGAGAATCCTGATAAGTGTAGAGAGGTTGTTGAGTGGATGAAGAGAGCCATGAGGGGGGAGGAGAGCTTCACAATAATTATAGAAGACCCTACTGGAAGATCTAAAGAGATATCGATATAGGCTATACACACGCTGTTCCAAGGCCTAACTAAAATCGTGGGTGTGAATAATAAGTCCCCGGCTATAGATAATAGTGGGAAGATCTTGGAAAGCGAGATCTATGCCAACGCGCTTATATGCAGATCCTGTGGCTGGAGATCCCATGAGGATCTTAACATATATATGTGCCCCAAATGCGGCGCCCCCCTAGATCTAGAGTATAGAAAGGGTAGAGAGATCCCTGAGCCTCGAGATATACTCAAATGCAGAGATGGGATATGGTGCTTCTCACAGCTACTGCCAAGATATAGGTATAAAGCAACCCTTGGCGAGGGTATGACTAGGATCGTTGATCTCGTGCTAGGCAGGGTAAGGGCTATGGCAAAGATGGAGAGCCAGAACCCCACGGGTAGCTTTAAGGATCGCGGTGCAGCATTAGCTGTATCGATGGCCATCTCGATAGGGGCAAAGGCAATTGTAGAAGACTCCTCTGGAAACGCTGGGATAGCCACGGCATGCTATTCGAGAGCCCACAGTGTTTCACCAATAATAGTTGTGCCATCCACAGCTCCTAAGGGAAAAATAGATCTTATAAGGCTGTGTGGCGCGGAGATAGTTATAGCTAGGGATAGGGAGCAGGCCGCCCTGCTTGCTCCTAAAATAGCTCTTGAGAGATCAGGGGCCTATCTGCCCCACACATGGCTACCCCACCATATAGAGGGTATGAAGACCATGGCCTTCGAGATCCACTACCAGGTTGAGGATCTCCCCGACGCGATCTTTATACCCACCTCTAGCGGAACGCTCTTACTAGGGCTCTACATGGGTTTCAAAGAGCTGGTCTCGCTGGGCTATAGAAAGAGAGTGCCAAAGCTCATAGCTGTGCAGACCAGGAGCTTCCACCCCATATATGCTGCTCTGAAGGGTGAGGAGCTCGAGCCCGAGGGTGAGAATCTGGCTGATGGGATATCTATAAAGAATCCCCCGAGGCTCGGAGAAATAGTGAGTGCGATCAGAGAGAGCGGGGGCGATGCCATGGTTGTTAGCAACCAGGAGATCAGGGGTGCATTGAAGGAGCTAGTGGCTAGAGGGGTGATTGTTGAGCCGACATCTGCAGTATCTCTAGCAGGGCTGATGAGATCCATAGAGATGGGATCTGTGTTCGAGAACCCAATGGTGATCCTCACGGGGTCGGGTCTAAAGGTGGCTCAGAGGGTGATGGAGAGCATATAGCTGGATCTAACGCTCCATCGCCAGATCTAAGGCCTCGGCGAGAACTTTTTGGTGCTAAAGCCGCTCCTCCTAAATAACTTTATTAATGATATCCCGTAGGATAGCTTCTCAGATTCTCTATGATCTCGTCGATGCTTTCAGCTAGCGATAGTATAAGGGGTATTCCCTCCATCTCGGCCAGATATATAGCTAGAGGATCAGCTCTTTTTGTTCCATATAGAACAACAGAAGCTGGCTTTATAGGGGCTACTCTCACAGCTATCATCGGGGATCTGCCTGTGCTCACACTTGTAAATATAAGGGCCCTCTCCGAGGTCATGCCCATTATGTTCCAGAACTCATTGCCAGATAGTGTTGATATAGCCTTTATCGAGTCTATCACAGTGTATCCGTAGAGCTCTCTATCACGATAGGTAGCGTTTAGCAGAACCCCCTTCACCCTGGTTATAAGGGTATCTATAGTCATAGGAATTTCGAACTCCCTAGAATCTATCACAGCCTCTACATTTAGATTAAAAGATCTTGCAAGGCTTCTTACAGACTGGTATCCCCTTGACGCGTCGAACTTTAGAAGACTCTCCACATATCTTTTAACAAACTTAGCACCAGGGCTCCTCCTGCCTTTCTCATAGTCACTTATCACGCTCTGAGAGACCCCCATGAGCTTGGCTATATTGCTCGTAGAAGCACCAAAGATCTCTCTCCACTTTCTAAGCCCCAGCGATGCTTCATTGCTCCATATAATATCACCAGCTATTCTCCTAGCTATATCGTCAAGTATGTGCTGAGAAACCATAGGCCCACCGAGTAGAATAGGAGTGGAAACTTATATGAAGATAGCTTTAGATCATCCTCACAATGTTTTGATACAGATTAGCTGCTACAACTGAAGGCCTGGCCCTTAAGGGTGGGAAGAGGCTCATCGCCTCCACCGGCTATCCACGAGATCTGTTTTGTAAGAAGAACACCGAATCGTTGGTATTATGAAAATTTGTCACTGTGTCTCCGCATAGGTATTGCCTTTGCCAGAGCGGTTAGATCTCTAATACCATGTAATATTATGCATAAAATAATATAGATCGCCTCTAATGCTTAGATATATGTTTATCCTGTTTATCGATCCTTCCTAGCGATCAAATAATAGATTAATAAATTTATAAAATGCGATGGGTAATATAATATGGGAGGGATTTTGTCAGAAAAAAAGAGGGAGGGTAGAGGTAAGAGAGAGGGGGAAGAGCCAAAGAAAGTTATATACGAGGATGAAGATATCGTTGTGATGAGAGCACCAGACGATGAAGAGCTAATAGAGCTTGTCAAGAAGAAAATAGCTGATAATGGAAAACCGATCTCGTGGAAAGAGCTTAGAGCCTACTTCAGCGGCCTCGCCGGGGAAGATAGGCTTAGAAAGGTCTTGATAAAGCTTATAGAGAACGATGAGATCTTAGAGATGCCTGATGGCACATTCGCGTTGCCCGGGATGGAGAGGGGATACGTCCCTAGATCTGATGTGAAAAGGGTAAGACCCCTTGCCCCGAGGAAGTTTAAGGCCAGATGGGGCTCTATGGCATCGAGGCTAAGAAGACTCGGAATGGTTGAAGAGAGCACCACCCCGAGTAACTAGTTATTATCTTCTCTCGAAGTTTCACCCAAAATCCCCTGGATCTAGATAAGCAACGAGTTCTATATAGATGGCTGTGCATAAAGGGTGAGTGGGTATTGCCCTTTCTTTTGAACACTCCAAGCCCCGCTGGGAAATATATATTTCCGCGTTCCTAGGCTATTATTAGGCCACCAACATGGTTAAGCTCGGAGAGCCCTCTGAATATAGGCTCAAGTATTTTATAGAGAATGGGTTTAGGCGGGCAACCTGCAGATCGTGCGGGATCCCCTTCTGGAGCAGAGGATCTCATGAGATCTGTAACGACACACCTTGTAGCGAGTATAGATTCTTCGATATAGATCTAAAGCTAAGGGGGCTGAGCTATGAGAAGGTGCTGGAGATCTTCCTTAGATTCTTTGAGAAGGAGAGCCATAAGATCATCGAGCCTGCTCCTGTCGTTGCTAGGTGGAGAGAGGATCTATATCTAACCATAGCATCGATCGTTGTGTTCCAGCCCCACGTAACATCTGGAAGAGTGCCTCCCCCAGCAAACCCCCTTGTCATAGCCCAGCCCTGTATAAGGCTCGAGGATATAGACAACGTTGGCAAGACCTTTGGAAGGCATATGACAAACTTCACAATGGGGGGTCACCATGCTTTTAACTATAAGGATAGGCATCTCTACTGGAAAGACGAGACCGTTGAGTATGCGAGAAGGTTCTTCGTAGACCTGATGGGGGTTCCTGACGAAGAGCTCACGTTCAAGGAGAGCTGGTGGGAGGGCGGGGGCAATGCTGGGCCTAGCCTAGAGGTCGCTGTGGGGGGTCTTGAGGTTGCTACTTTGGTATTTATGCAATACGAAGTAAGAGACGATGGATCGCTAGTAGAGCTCCCCCTAAAGATAGTTGATACGGGATATGGTATAGAGAGGATCGCGTGGCTCTCCCAAAAATCCCCAACAGCCTTTCACACCGTCTATGGGAGAGATCTTGTGTCTGAGTTCCACAAGAACCTAGGTGTTCCCGAGCCTAGGGATGAGCTACTGATCCTGGCATCTAGGAAGGCTGGTAAAGTAGATCCTGATGATCCTTCTTCTCTCAAGAGAATGTTTGGGGAGATAGCCAGGGAGGCTGGGTATAATGAGAAAGCCGTTGAGGAGCTCAGCGGCGCTATTGGCGTCTACTCTATAATAGATCACACAAAAACCATTGCTCTAATGCTTGGTGATGGCATAGTTCCATCCAACAGTGGGGAGGGATATCTGGCGAGGCTTGTGATAAGGAGAACCATGAGGACTCTTAGAAGGCTTAGTAGAGATGCTTCTCTAGCAAAGCTCGTGGATCTCCAGGTGAGGAGATGGGGAAGCCTCTACCCCAGGCTCAGCAGATCTAGATCATATATACTGGAGGCAGTGGAGCTTGAGGAGGAAAGGTTTAGGGATATCATAAAGAGAGCCCCATCGATTATCGCGAGATATGGAAGAGGAGGCCTATCTCTTGAAGACCTGGTAGAGATCTATGACAGCCACGGAATACCTCCCGAGATAGTTGGGGAGGAGATGAGGAGCAAAGGGGTTGAAATCACGTTGCCCCATAACTTCTACTCAATAGTTGCTTCTAGGCATGCGAGGGCCTCTGTGAAGGAGAAGGAGAAAGTGGATAGGGAGGTGGCTGAGTGGGCTTCAAGATTCAGCCCCACTAGAAGACTCTTCCATGAGGATCCTTATATGAGGAGCTTCTCCTCAGAGATCCAGGGGGTAAGAGGGGATCTAGTTATCCTGGGCTCAACGTGCTTCTACCCAACGGGAGGGGGTCAGAAGAACGATACAGGATTCTTACTCATAGGGGATCAAAAGGTGCGGGTTATAGATGTATTCAAGGTAGGCGATGTGATCATACATAGGGTTGATAGAAAACCCCCAGAGGATCTGGTTGGGAAGAGTGTTGAAGGGTTTATTGACTGGGAGAGGAGGTATAGGGTTATGAGGCACCATACGGCTACACACGCGCTGCTAGGAGCCCTCAGAAGGATCTATGGGGATCATATCTGGCAGGCAGGAGCTGAAAAGACCGAGGAGAAGGGTAGGCTTGATGTGACGCACCACCTATCTATAGGCAGGGATGATGTGAAGAAGATCGAGGCTCTTGTAAACAGGATCATCGATGAGAGAAGGCCTGTATCTGTGAGATACTTGGAGAGATACGAGGCTGAGAGTAGGTACGGCTACCCTATATACCAGGGAGGGGTTCCTCAGGAGAAGATCCTCAGGATAGTTGAGATCGATGGCTGGGATGCCGAGGCGTGCTTCGGAACACATCTAGCAAATACTGGCGAGATAGGTGGTTTCAAGATAATAAATGTAGAGAGGATCTCTGACGGTGTGCTCAGATTTGAATACGTGGCCGGCACTAGATCCTCTGAAGAGATGGCAATGTATGAGGATATGCTTGATAGGATATCAAATATAGCTGGTGGGAGCATTAGAGGCGATCTTGTTAGAAGGGTTGAGTCTCTAAACAACCAGCTAGAGAGAGCTAAAAGCGTCCTCTCAGCATATAGATCTGAGTGGATAAGGAGCCGAGTATCCGAGGCGAGAAACGCCTCAGAGAGACTTGGTGCTGCTAAGCTATACATGATCATAGATCCCCCAGAGGCTGATGCGGGAAGAGAGGTTCTAAAGATCCTGAGCCAGGAGGAGGGCTACATAGCCCTAATGATCTCTACCATGGGTGGTGAGAGCAACATAGAGATCTCCATATCGAGAGATATATCAACTAAGATCCATGCCAACGGGCTAGTGAAAGAAATAGCAAGAATCCTCGGCGGCAGAGGAGGAGGCACCAGCTCTCACGCCACTGGGAGGGTGAGGGCGAATGTCGATTCAATAGTAAGGGTTATTAGAGATGTTGTTGGAAAGATGCAGCAGTCTTGATCACAGGATCTTTGAAGCGGCTCGTGATTATAGGTATTTGTTGGATAGAGGATACCCTAAAAAAACCTCCCTAGATCTTGTTGTGTCTAGATATATATTAAATAGAACCGAGAGATCCCTTCTCTTGAGATGTGTCCACGATAGTATGTACGCATCAAAGATCTCGAGGATCGCTGTTACAGACAGCGAAGTAACGGGATCCCCCCTAATAGTAGATCTGCTCAACGTGTGCACAACAATAATAGCTTTTCTCGAGGGAGAATGTCTATATCTATGTGATGACGGCTTCGTACGAGATCTAGGAGGATCTAGGTACTGGAGGGGCAAGAAAGAAAAAGCTACAGAGGCTTTAAGGCTAGTTGCAGACCATATAGCTTTGATCAGCCCTAAAAATGTCTACCTAGTTATAGATAGAAGAGCCCCTATGAGTTTAAATATACTTGCACAGGCAGAAGATCTTGTTAAAAGCGTGTTCCCGAGAGAGGTGATCGGGATATCTGAGAGTAGAGCTGATAGGAGAATCATAGATCTCCAGAGATCCATGGTTGGAGAGGGAGGCGTGGTGTCAACAAGCGATGCTCTGATCCTCGGCGAGATTAGCCGTGCATATGACCTTGCTGGCAGGATTGTTATTGAAGAGAATAGACACAAGATCAACAGATCGTTATATGATCTCTTCCACATATAAGCCCAGCGTCGAAGAAGCCCACGCACCTAATGATGATAAAAATATTATGAGCAATAAAAGTCTTTGAATAAATAGCGACGAGCTTATCAAGCCTCGCCCTTCGGGTTAGGGAGAAGGTCAAATGATAACCAACCACAGAGATCGGTGCTTAGCATCGCTGCTTATAAGCTTAAGAGCAATGATAGTATAATGGTGTAGTTATCAATGTTCTATGGTTTTAAGACTGATTTCGATGAGTATGAAAGACAAGCTCTCAGAGAGGCTCTTAGCGATATGAAGAGCGTTGTTACCGTAAAACTCTTTTTAAGCGATAAATGCGACTTCTGCAGCCAAACTAGGCGGATGCTTGAAACCATAAGAGATGAGGCACCTGAGGTTGGTGTGAAAAAGCTCCTGGATCTCAGGATCTATGAGGAGGAGATAGACACCGACGAGATCAAGAAATACAAAGTTAATAGATATCCAACCATACTGCTTCTCGACGGCGCTATCAGGTACTATGGGATCCCTGCGGGAGAAGAGATCAGGGCATTTGTAGAAACGCTAATAAGAATAAGCCAGGGCGAGAGCGGGCTTAGCAGTGAGACGATAGAGGGGATAAAGAAGATCCCGGGGGATGTTGTGATCGAAACCATAGTAACGCCCTCATGCCCATACTGCCCCTATGCTGTTCTTATGGCCAATATGTTTGCCCTCGAATCATATAAAGCTGGTTTGAATAACGTGGTATCTATAGTGGTTGAGGCTTATGAGAACATGGATATAGCTCAGAACTATGCTGTAAGCTCGGTTCCAGCGATCGCTATCAATGGCAGGGTTGAGTTTATAGGCGTCCCATACGAGGATCAACTGCTAGAGGTGATCACTAGGAGAGCAAGGCCTAGGCAGAAGCCGAAGAGCGATGCAAAGCTAAAGGATATCATAAAGGATGTGATAAAAGAGATCGAAGAGGGGAAAAAAAGCTAAGCCGCATAACATAGCAATTCTATATTGATGTCTTTATAACACTACCATATTCCACATCTTTGGAAACAACAACCCCAGGGTATATTATAGAATAGGCGCCAACCTTAACGCCCGGCAATATGGATGAATTCACGCCCGTTTTAACATAGCCTCCTATGAAGGCTCCAAGCTTTACCCTACCGCTGCTCACCCTAGAGCCCTTGATCCACACCTTGACAGGCTGCTCATCGAATCTAAAGTTAGCTATTATAGTCCCGGCACCTAGATTGACCCCCTCACATACCACAGAGTCGCCAACATAGCTTAGATGCGGTATCTTTGCACCATCAAATATAACGCTAGCCTTAACCTCAACAGAGAAACCCACCCTAGCATTTTTACCTATATATGTGAATGGCCTTATATATGAGTTGGGCCCCACCTCGGCGCCGTCGTCTATGTATATAGGCCCCTCTATATAGGTGTGACCCTTAACCCTAGCACCTCTACCCACATATACAGGGCCTTTCATGATAACGCTGCCCTCAACCTCGCCCAATATGGTCCTATCCCTCATCCCCCCTATGATCCTCTTGTTAGCCTCTAGCACATCCCACGGTCTCCCTATATCCATCCACTCGCTCCCATCTATGCTCATAATCTTCAAGCCCTTGCCATTTCTATGGAGTATCTCAACCAGATCTGTTAGCTCTATCTCCCCCCTAGGGGATTCCTGGATCTTCTCAGCATAGCTGATCATCTCGGGGCTCAGCCTATAGATCCCGGCGTTAATCAGGGCACCGCTCTTCACCTCAGAAGGATCTGGCTTCTCAACTATCTTCACAGCCTCTCCAGATCTCTCAACTATGACCCCGTAGTTCCAGGGCTCGCTGTGAGGTATACCCACGATCAGCGGTGTCCCAGCCTCCGAAACCCTCTTTATAGCGTTATCACTAACCAATAGATCTCCATAGACAACCAGGCTCTCCTCCGAGACTAGGCTAGAAGCCGCTAGGAGAGCATCCCCGCTTCCCCTCTCTTCCTTCTGCCTAGCTATCTCCACACCCACCCCCAGTCTCTCAGCCACCTCGCCCACATGCCTCGATAAAACTTCAGCCATATAGCCCGCGACGACAACGAACCTCTTAATCCCCGCCCTGTGCCCAGCCTCTATGAGCCTCTCTATGAGGGTTTTGCCCGCAACTATGACCATGGGCTTCGGCCTAGTATCTGTTATAGGTTTGAGCCTCTCGCCCTTCCCGCCTGCTAGTATCACCATCTGCATTGCTCTACACACCGAGTCCCTTTATCTCGAACCTCTCTATCCTCTCTATGATCCTTCTGCTCTCCTCTCTCAGCCTCTCCAGCTCTTCTCTGAGCTGCCTGTACTCGACCCCCTTCTCCATATGATCCTTTATCCTCTTCAGAGCCTCTCTAGCTCTTCTCCTCACAAAGCCTATGGGATCTTTCTCCGCGGCTTCCCCAAGAACTTCGAGGAACTCGGAATCCTTGAGCTCCTCCATAGATGCTATGGCAGCTATCCTGACCCTATGGCTCGGATCCTTCTTTAGGATCTCTATGAGCTTCTCAACAACCTCCCTCCTGCCCGGGAATTTCCCAAGAGAGCTTGTAGCCGCTACCCTCACCAATGTGTGCTTATCCTGCTCGAGATATCTGAGAATCGCTTTAAGGCTATCATCACCGCCAAGGCTTGCCAACCCCTGGATAACCCCTCTGGTGATGATCTCTGTGTGGCTGGGCGTGTCTAAATATTTAACCAGCTCCCCAAACACCCAGCCAACCCTAGTCTTACCTAGAGAAGCTGCTGCAGAGGCTCTCACATAGTATGTTTCCCCAGAATTGCTCAGGATCTCTAGGAGGACTTTCGCTACACTCTCGTCTCCTCTGAAGCTACCCAGGGCATCCACAACGGCCCTCTTCGCCCTCGGGTTTTCTATCTTCTTCAGAGCATCTAGCAGGGCTTTTTTCGCATCCTCTCCCCCTATCTTTCCAAGGGCCCTCGCTATCTCCGCCTGAACGCCCCAGAACCTCTCTTTCTCAAGAGCCCTTGCTAGGAGCTCGACAGCCTTTGAGCCTGTCTTCTTCGAAAGACCCTCTATGGCTAGCAACCTACAGAACACGTGGGGATCTTCTAGCATGTTTCCAAGAACCCCCACATCCTCATCGATCTCGTAGACAGCGAATGCGTCGAAATCGGGGTTGGGGCATATATATTTTGGAGGCTCCTCAGCCTCCATATAGATCGTTTTCTCCCTCTCCTCGAGGGTTACTCTTTTCTCAACAGCGTTATCGGGGAATTTTATTAACAGTCTTAGAGATACTCTATAGACCTCGAGGCTATCCTGCCCCTGAACCTGCTTTATAGAGATCTTTAGTAGCTTGTCTTTAGACTCGTATTCGCTCTTTATCTTTACAACAGGATGGCCTGAGCTATAAACATATTGATCGAAGAACCACTCTAGATCCTTTCCGCTCACCTCTTCAAACACCTTCCTGAGATCCTCTGTATCGGTGTTCCTAAGCCTATACCTGGATAGATATGTTTTCAGAGCCTCTCTAAATACCTGCTCCCCAACGATGTTTTTGAGTGTATGTAGAACCAGCGATCCCTTTGGATATGAGTGGGAGTCGAACAGCTCGTCAGGATCCCTGTAGATCCTCATAACAATTGGTCTCGAATATCTTCTATACTCCTCGAGATACGATCTAAGGTTTCCGTACAGCTCGTAAACGAACTCATCCTCACCCCTATCCTTTCTAGTATATAGCGCCTCGAGATATGTTGCGAAGCTCTCGTTAAGCCAGATGTTGCTCCAATCCTTGCATGTCACAAGATCTCCGAACCACTGGTGAACAAGCTCGTGGGCAACAAGCGGATCTGATGAGAACTCTTTATGGGCCATGTCGTCGTGGAGAGTCCATTCTGTTAGAAATGTCGAGGTGACGTTCTCCATACCCCCTACTAGGAATTCGCTAACACACACCTGGGTATATGATCTATATGGGTATTTTACGCCGAGATACTCGCTGTAGAATCTAACCATGTCGGGGGTCTTTGAAAACGAGTTCTTAGTAAGGCTCCCCATGCCTTTTGGAACTAGGTACCGGAGCCTGATCCCGTCGACAGTCTCTTCCGCCTCGTCGAAAACCCCCACAGCTACTGCTATTAAGTATGATGGCATTGGCTGATCCATTCTATATCTCCATCCCCTATAACCATTGCCTATATCTTCAACAAACACTAGATCCCCATTGCTCACAACCGTATATATATTAGGAACCTCAGCTGTAAGTGTCCATGTGAACCTCATGTTTGGATAATCATATATAGGGATCCAGTATCTGTTATCCTCCGACTCGCCTTGGCTCCACATCTGTGGATACTCGCCAGCTTTTCTAGGCATTATGAAGTAAAGCCCCTTTATGGGCTTCGCATCATAGAGGATCTCTGCCTGGAAGTTTTTTCCAGAAGCACTTCCAGGGATCCTCACAACTATTCTGGATCCGTTGTAGTAGTATTTAGCATCAGATCCATTCACCCTCACACTCCTTATAGACATATCGACAGCATCCAGTTCTATATAATCCCTATCATCGATCATCTCTATATCGTGAACAACCCTGCCGCTAATGCTTCTAGACACAATATCTGTCTTGATATAGATGTCTGCATGCCTTATCCTAAACCAATATTCCCTGGGATACCTAGCCTCATATCCAGGAAACACAAAATCCCTCCCAGTCTTGAGGGATAGTCCCTTCAAATCCCTCCCCCCATGTTATCCCAACAACTTTTATATTGCTTTAATTTGGCCAGCAGCTAAGATCCACATATGATCTGTGAGCCATGCTTAATACACGGTTTCTCGGAATAGGGTTGGTTGAAGATAAGAGGATCTCGGAGCGAGGCTTTAAAGCTGCTATCCTCTCCCTAATAGCTCTTGTATCGATCTCCTCGGCATCGGTATTGATCAAGACAACTAGGTCTCCGCTAAGCATAGTTCCTTAACTTATTATTTATGCAGCCCTTACTGGAAGGCTGGGCTCTGCTGCAAGAGCAATGATCAAGGATCCGCGTTTAACGGTTCTACCAGGCTTCCTCCTAGCGATCCACCTCTACTCCCGGATCTGAGCCTTAGGATCCTTCCTGTCCTGATTAGCATCGCCCTAGCAGATCCCAATATTCACAGGGATAATCTAACACATTGTTCTCAAAGAGAGGCTTAGAGAAAAACCAGGGGTATTCATAGCCGTATCGCTCTTGGGAGCCCTGCTCACCCCTACAAGGGCTTTGAAACCTCTGAGAGCCAGTGGGCATTGGGATCTGTTTTAGCCCTAATAGACGCCCACCGCCTCGGGATATTTCGTGATAGGGAGGGTTGTTAGGATAAGCTCTGGCCTATATGAATACATGATCCCAACATATCTCTGGTCATCGCTACTCCCCGCAATAATATCTATTCTGGAGAGCCGCCACCCTCTATCCAATATAGATTTGAAAGAGCTGTTACTATTCATATCAATAGCCCTAGGGCCCATGATAGGTGGCCACACCGTGCTCAACTATCTCTTGAGATATTTAGAGGCTCCCATAGTGTTGACCATAGATGTTTTAGAACCTGTCGGCACGGGATCTCTGCATATCTGTTCTTTGAGGAATCTGTGCAGACTATAAATATTATGGGGATGGCAATGGCTGTGGCGGCATGGTTCTCCTAGGCCTGGCGAGAACTGATAGGCCTAGATAGGATCTATGATACGCTGGTCATTTCTTAATATAAAACCTCTGTGGGGTACTCATTACTCGGAGAAGCTATTTTGAATAGCAATAATAGGGCTGGTATGGGGGCTCAGACGCTATATCTAGCAGCGGCTGGGATAGTACTGTTCATAGCATCAGCTATTGCAGGCTCGCTCTCACCAAGCTGGATTAAGGAGAGCCTCTATGGCTCATTTAGCGAGAGAGTTAGGGAGATAGAGCAGGCTCTATCGAGCCAGGGCATGTATGGGTTGCTTCTATTACCCTTCATTATATTCAGCAATAACCTCATGGTATCTCTGATAATGCTCGCTCTGTTCCCAACAATAGCCGGCCCCTGGGTCTTCATGGCCTTCCAGGGGTTCGCTGTGGGCGCTATTATAGGCTACCAGGGGGTTGATGAGGGCATCAAGGAGTTTTTAGCCAGCATACCCACGATCTCGGGCTGTTCTCTAAGCCCCTCCAGCATTTTGCTTCTCAAGGCGGCCCTACTACTACCCCACGGGATCTTCGAGCTACCAGGGGTAAGCCTCTTCATGGCAACCTCTGCCAGGCTATCTTTTGCAATGATTGACTATATATCGTGGAAAAGGGGCAAAAGGATCGAGAAGCCGTCCTTCACCCAAACACTAAGAAGCTCCCTACCAGCTATACTGATAGGAGCTGCCCTACTGCTAGTAGCAGCTTTCATAGAATCTTTCATAACCCCTATTATTGGAGTAGTTGCAGCAACAGCCCTATGCTCTAGATAGCCCTATAGCCTTCTCCCCACCATGGATGGCTAGGCTTCTCTCATCCTTAATAAATAGATCTGGAAAAAATTACAACCAAGGGCCTCGCCCCTCTGGGGCAGGGGGTGATTGGGAAGCTGTAAAGGAGCTGCTGATCTTTTTTGGAGGAGACCCCGTCCAAAGGCGCTGTGGGGACGGGGCTCATAGATATTGATCTAAGGGCGGGAGACGCATTCTACTCCTCTCAGGACTCTAGGATCTCTAGTGATCATAAATGCAGGAAACAGATCTTGAAGCAGATCAAGACCCTCGTTATGGGAGTGGTTTCTCAGACTCAAAACAAGATCTCACACTCGTCATCGCAATGCATAGAGACTAATATCTTTATCTTAGCCTTAAGGGGAGGTGCTTTTAGCTGTAAGAAAATATATAACTCTATGCTTATGAGGTGAATGCTTAGAATAGCAATGCATGGATAGAGGTTGCGATCTCTATATCATATCTATTATAGCGAATCAGAGTTCGATCCCAGCTTTTTTAGAGAAATTATTCACTGTTATCGATACTATCTTATTATTCTTGATCCTAACAACCACATCTTCTCCTATTAGAAGTGCCTCGTCAACATCTTCCACATCCTCGCCGAAGTTTATATATAGCGTGTCACCGGATCTATCGTACTCAAACCAAAGATCCTCAAGATCTGCCACTATAAACTCTCTCCCCATCTATAACCCCGAATAGATGCACGCTAAACAACCTAATATAGCCATTGAAATAGCTGCTCCTCTCAATAGTGAAAAAGAGCGTGGGCTCGATAGATCCTTTAACCGCCAAGTATGTTGATATAAATATAACTTGGTGCTCTACAACACTAGGCTGGTTCAATGGCTGGCAGCATGGGGATAGATTCTGAGGGGTTTCTCACCACATTCAGATCGTTCTCATCAATAGGCTGGGATGGGGAGAGGGGCATGCAGAGACTATCGCTAGAGGAAAACGATATAAGGGCGAGAAAACTCCTTGCAGAGATGCTGGGAAACCTCAATGCATCCATAAAATACGAGGAGCGGGAAACATAATAGCAGAGGTAGGAGAGGGTTCAGATGCGATAGCAATAGGATCGCATCTAGACTCTATTCCGGGGGAGGCAAATATGACGGGGCCTTGGATGTTATAGCGGGGCTAGAGGTTCTGAGAACAATAAAGGGGTCAGGGATAAGGCTTAGACATAGAATAATGTTGATAGATTTTGCCAATGAGGAGGGTTCTAGGCGGACTCCTTCTCTAATGGGCTCCGGAATGTCAGCTGGGATCTATGATAGGGATTTTATATATAATAGGGATCAGAGGGGGGTTAGCTTTGGAGAGGCTCTCGAGAGATCCGGTTTAAAGGTGATAAGGCTAATAATCTTATCAACAGGCCGCCTAGATACTATCTCGAGCTCCATGTCGAGCAGGGGCCTGAGCTCGATGCTGAGGGGGTCGAGATAGGGATACCCCTCGGAATAGTATCTATAGCTGGAGGCTATGTTCAGGGGTGAGAGCAACCATGCTGGGACAACACCCATGTGGGTTAGAAGAGATGCTTTGATGGGCCTTGCGAAATCCTCCCTAGGTGTCCGTGAATATGGTTTGAAGAACCAGAGATTCCTAGTGATCCTTAGGATCACTATAGGTAGGGCCGATATATATCCAGGGGTATATAACGCCGTGCCAGGATTGATCAGCTTCATGGTGGAGGCTAGGAGCCCCGATCCCGTTGTTCTAGATAATGTCGAGAGGTTCTTGAAGCATATAGGCGAGGCTATAGCTGTGGAGGAGAATCTAGAGTTTGGAATTAGGAGAAGCTTCACACTTGATAGGTCTATTTTGACAGCGATGTTGCCTCAACGACAGAGGAGGCGTGCAGAGACCTGGGTCTCAGCTATAAGAAGATGTGGAGCTGGTCATGATGCGCAGAACATGGCAAAGATCTCTAAGGCTGGAATGATATTCGCTCCATCTGTGGGCGGTAAAAGCCGCTCTAGAGAAGAGTACACGAGAGACGAGGATCTGATCAAAGGCTTAGAAGTGCTTCTAGAAACCGGATCAGGCTCGATCGAAGGTAGAGAAGCTACGCTTTTCCCCTGGATAACAGTATCGGCAGTATGGAGTATATCTTAGAGGCGTTTACAAGATCCTCGATCTCTATGTATTCATCTGGGGTATGGGCAGCCCCAAGAACACCTGGGCCGTATGTAGCTACCCCATACCCTGCAGCTGCATAGTACCTCATATCAAGCCCACCTATACATACTATTTTCCTCGGCCTTGTCCCCAGAACTATCTCTGCCCCCTGTTCTATGGCACCGAAGATCTCTGATCTGGGGTCTACTACTACAGGCTCCATCCTGTGCGTGAGCCTGATCTCAACATCTACTCCCAGCCTCTTTGCAGCGTCTTCCACAAACTCCTTGATCTCTCTCCACGCGCTCTCACTATCCTCCTCAACTATTAATCTTCTGTCAAAGCTGAACACAACCTCGCCGGGGATCTGGTTTGTCTTCTCACCTCCCCTCAGATAGCCCCCGATCATTATTGTTGCCCTGCTACCCTCCTCGAGATCGTATTCATATTTGCTCCCCTTACTCTCTATCCTGGGCACTAGCCTCTCAAACATCTCCCTAGCTATTAACGTGGCCTTCTCAAAGGCGTTAACCCCGAGCCACGGGGTGGAGCCATGGCCCGTTCTCCCCTTAACTATAACCTCGCCCCAGACGGCTCCCTTATGCCCTATATAGATCTGCTGCAGGCTACTAGGCTCAGCTATAACCACATATCTACCCCTAACCATGCCCTTCTCAACAACATACCCAGTGCCGGTAGAGCCCCCTATCTCCTCGTCAGGCACGAAGACAGCCTCGACGCCTATTCCGAGCCTCTCAACGTGCCTCGAGAGCGAGACCATGGCACCGGCTATTGCGGCTATCCCTCCCTTCATATCAGTAGCCCCTCTACCGAATAGCTTGCCATCAACTATTCTGGGTTTAAAGGGGTCTGTGACCCTCCAGCCAGGGCCGCCTGGGACTACGTCGTAGTGTCCATTGTAGTGAAGAACCACGTTATCCCTGCTCCCGATCCTGGCTATCACTATATATCTAGCTTTTCCCCTGCCCTCTGGAGGCACCCTGGGATCTACGTATTCCTGTGGAACCCTGTGGATCTCTATGGACACCCCTGAACCCTCTAAGAGCTCTCTAGACACCTTGGCGAACTCCTCGTACCTGTCTCCCCACGGAGATACTGTGGGGATGGATACTATGCTTTGAAGGAAATTCACTGTGAACTCCTTATTGTTTGCAGCATCCCTCACAACCTGATCCAGATCTGTTCTCAACAAGAACACCATTGATATATTGATAGGGGGTTTATAGCCAGCTATACTGTTTAATACCCTTGCCGTATATAGTCTTTGGGACGAATCATGGCATTCGATCCAGATGTGCTGTATAGGCTTATAAGGTACGCCGAGTCTCTCGGAGCGTCATATGCGGAGGCAAGGTTCCATAGATATTACTATGAGCTTGTGAGGGCCGATAACGGATCTCTGAGGGACTATTCAGTAACCAGCAGAGCAGGTGTGGGGGTAAGGGTTCTCTATAACAAGAGGATCGGCTTCTCTGCAACCAACTCCACAAACATAGACGAGCTAATGTCAGCTGTTAAGAGCGCTATAGCTGCTGCAAGGGCTTCGAGGAGAGAGGTGGTGCTTGCCGAGAGACCTAGGGTGAAGGGCAATCTGGCCTCTGAGATGCGCGAAGACCCCTCCCTAGTACCTCCCGAGGAAAAGGTGAGGGTTGTGATGGAGACCAACAGGGCTGGTCTTAGCATAGATGGGATCAGATCCTCAGTGACAATGCTCGGCGTCCAGAAGGACTTCAGATCTGTGATCTCGAGCGACGCCGAGGTTACATGGGAGGTCGTCTTTGTAGGCATATCCCACACAAGCGTTGCCAGCGAAGCCGGATCTATGGAGAGGCTTCACGACAGCCGCTCCATGGTATCTGGGTGGGAGTTCATCAAGGGAAATGCTTGGGAGGACTTTGCAAGGGATATTAGCATCACTGCTAAGAAGGCTCTGAAGACCCCCACCCCTCCCCCAGGGAGGATCAGGGTTGTTATGGATCCCGATCTCGTGGGGCTCCTGCTCCACGAGGCCTTTGGACACGCGTCCGAGGGGGATCTAGTGTTTACAGGAACCTCTATATTGAAGGGAAGGGTTGGTGCTAAAGTTGCCTCGGAGATCGTGACAATAGTAGATGATGGGCTAGCCCCAGGTGGATATCTAGTGCCATATGACGATGAGGGAAGCCCTAAGGAGAGGACTGTAATTGTTGAGAAGGGAGTGTTTAGAGGGTATCTAACCGATAGGATCTCTGCATCAATGCTGGGAACAAAGATCACTGGAAATGGGAGGGCCCAGGACTTCGAGAACGCTCCCCTGGTTAGGCAGACCAACATCTATATGGAGCCGGGCGAATGGGGTGTTGAGGAACAGATAAGAGAGGCTAGGAACGGGCTATACCTGCTGGGCCGTGGAGCTGGGGGCGGTCAGGTCGACACGGGGGCCGGGACTTTCACGCTCTCCGCGGGGCCCTCCTATGTTATAAGGAACGGGGAGATCGCTGAGATGGTCAGGGGGGTGGTGATCTCTGGATACATACTCGAGACCCTTAAGAACGTGGAGGCCGTTGGAAAAGATCTCAGGGTGAGGACCTCCGTATTTGGCGGCTGCGGCAAGGAAGGCCAGCTGGTGAGGGTTGGCGACGGGGGGCCCCATATAACTGTTAGGGAGATAATAGTGGGTGGGAGGTAGCATGGATAGCCGCATAGATATCGAGAAGATCTATAGGATGGCTCTAGATCTAGGCGCCCCTGAGGCGGAGATATACTACTCAATATCCAGAGAAGTGTCACTCAACTTCTCTGAAGATATAGATAGAGCCGAGACTGTTGTGTCAAGCTCTCTCGGAATAAGGGTTGCCTTTGGCAGGAGGGTTGCTGTTGTGGGAACCCAGGATCTAAGTCCAGAGGGTGTTGAGAACACCCTGAGATCCGCTATATCTATTGCTAGAGTCGTGCCAGAAGATCCTAGCTGGAGGGGCTTTAACGAGAGGCTCGGAGCCTCGTCAGCATGGTTTGCCGATAAGTTCACGGCTAACGCAGCGCCAGAGGATCTTGTAGACATAGCTGTAAGCGCTATTACAGGCGTGAAAAGCGCCTCACAGCTGACAAAGCCTGTTAGGGGTTCTTGCAGGGCTAGCTATCAATATGTAGAGATAATCAACCCCTACGGAGGGCCTATAGGTAGGGAGGAGACGGACTCGTGGATCTATATATATGCTAAGGCTTCCGGCGATGTCGGCGGGGGAACCTATGGCGACTATCACTCCGCAAGATCTATAAGGGATCTCAGAGCATATGATCTAGGGGTTAGGGTGGCTTCCACGGCTAAAAGCTTTATCGGTGCCAAGGCTGCCGAGAACGGGGAGTATGACCTTATACTCACCCCCAGGATCTTTGCCTCTTTTATAGGCACAATGCTATCGCCAGCTATATCGGCACTCTCTGTCCAGCGGGGCAGATCCCCTCTTGCTGGGAAGATAGGGAGCAGGATAGCCGTAGAGGATCTAACGATCTTTGACGAAGGCTTTGATCCCAGGTATCTAGGGGCAAGGGCCTTCGATGACGAGGGGCATCCAACGACTAGGAACATTATCATAGAGAGGGGGGTTCTGAGGAGCTATGTCTACGACAGCTATACAGCAAAGATAGATGGGAGAAGCTCTACGGGGAATGCGTGGAGAAGCTATTCATCAGCCCCATCGCCCAGCCCGAATCATCTATCTATACAGCCGGGAAGCTCTGGTCTAGAGGAGATGATAAGGAGCGCTAAGAAAGGCATATATGTGCTCAGCACAATTGGCGAATGGCTCTCCAACCCGGTAAGTGGGAATCTAAATGCAACAATAACCAATGCCTATCTTATCGAGAACGGAGAGATAGTCTCACCGGTAAAAGGCGGCGTTATATCTGCTAACTTCTATGAGATGCTGGTAAGCAGGATATATATGGTTGGAAAGGAGGTTGAGCATAGAGAAAGGATCTCGTCCCCACCGGTTCTGGTTAAAGCTATAAGAGTAGCTGGCAAATAGCGCTGCCTAGCTCTACCATGTTTTATCCCTGGAGATCTCTTCTTAATGTTAGAACAGTGCTTCGGGAGTCACAGCCTCTTAATGATCTCTGGGATCCTGTAGATCTCGTCGTCGACCTGCATAGGGATCTTGATCCTCTCTCCTCCCTTTCTAACCAGCACTGCCCCAGAGGTGCTTGAAAGAACCCTTCCTATCACGCTTGCCTCTATACCCCTCAGCCTGAGGATCTTGAGCGCCTCCTCTGCTAGATCGCTTGGCACTGTTGCTATCAAACACCCACTGCTTATAAGCCTCAGCGGATCTATCCCAAGGGCCCTCGCGATCTCCCGGGTTTCTGGGGCTATTGGTATGGATTCCTCCCAGATCTCTATCTCCTTTCCCGAGGCATATGCTATCTCAGCAACACCCCCTACCACGCCCCCCTCTGTTGGATCGTGCATTGAACTAGCAAGATCATTTTTGGCAAGCGCTATCGCCTCATCAACAACGCTGATCATTTCGATAAAGCTGGAGGCTCTCTCAATGGTGCTTTGAGATATGCCTCTTCTTAGAAGGATCTCTCTATAATCGGTAGCTATTATAGCTGTCCCCTCTATGCCGGCCCTCTTACTCATTATAACCGCGTCTCCCTCCCTAGCCCCTCCAGTAGATATTGGTCTCTTAATAATAGTTCCTATCACCGTTGATACTACAATAGGCTTATTCACAGAATCAGTGACCTCTGTATGACCACCAACTATCATGACCCCGAGCTTCTTTGCAGCACTGTCTATCTCCCTAGAGATCTCATCGAGATCTTCTATAGATGCTGAAGGGGGGAGCAAGATTGTGTTGAGAGCCCACCTTGGAATAGCTCCTCTAACAGCAACATCGTTTGAAGCTATATTTATGGCAAGCCACCCTATCCTTTTCACCGCCGCTGTTATTGGGTCGCTGTGAGCAGCTATATATGATCCACTGATTCTTATTATAGCAGCGTCCTCTCCATATCTAGGGCCCACCAGGACATCAGGATCTATGGCTCCTATCCTCCTCAACAAGATCTTCTCAAGCAGCTCTACGGGAAGCTTCCCGATTCTCAAGCAGATCCCTCAACGGCTCTTTCATGTGGCAGAGCATGCTATGGAACAGTATAATAGATCCTCTTTTTATTCTTACCCCTGTTCTCCACCTTTAGAAGCCTGATCTCTCCGATCTCGCTTGTGTTTCTAACGTGGGGCCCTCCATCTGCCTGTACATCAACCCCGGGGATCTCTACTATCCTCAGGATCTCGTACCCAGGTGGCATTTTCTCCGCGAGCTTAACGATCCCAGGGATCTTTAGCGCCTCCTCCCTCCCCAGATAATAGATCTTAACCTCCAGCCCTGCTTTAACAACCCCGTTGGCTTTTTTAATAGCTTCCTCAAAGACCTGTCTATCGAACCTCTCTATAGAGAAATCATCCCTAGCATACTCTGGCTCGACCTGCCCGCCCGTTATGAGGGCCCCATAGTCCCTATACATTATAGCTGATATTATATGGGCTGCTGTGTGGAGCCTCATGAGCCTATATCTTCTCTCCCAATCAACCACACCCACGATCTCAGCGCCCCGAGAGATCCCTTCATAGCTCTCAAGCATGTGGTATACATCGTCAGACTCCCTCTCATGGATCGCCTTTAGCACTCTATACATTTTGTTATTAACAACCATATATCCCGTATCGCTGGCAACACCACCACTATCTGGGTGAAAGGCTGTTCTATCCAGCACAACCCCCTTTTCCGTGACGCTGACAACCCTTGCCCTGAATTCTTTTAGATACGAATCATCTCTATAGAGATGGATCGTTGGCAAGGCTGGCCCCCAACACATATAACAATAAGGCCTAAAAATGTAGATGCGCGATCTAACCAGATCCTCTGTATCTATTACTAGAGATGCTTCTGAGCCTCCTTGTTTTTGGTTTTAGCTATGTATCTAGCCCTCCTAATATTTGTCCAGCTACCTATCTCCAATGGATCGTTCCAATGGAAGTCGATACACATAACATGGTATTTCGAGCAGAGCTTGAACACGAGGTTTCTTATTCTAGACCAATAACCATTATCTCTATACATAACAACCCTATAGATCCTCGTAGCCTCGCTTTTGCCAAGCCTGTCCTTCATATAGCTCCAGGTTTTATCATATATATTGAATAGATCGAATATCACCAGGCTATTACTCTCCCTCGCCGCCTCTATCACGCTCTCTATATGCTCCTCACCATCGTTAAGCCCCGGTATTATGGGGCCCAGGAAGATCCACGTGTAGATCGCTGAGTCCGAGATCTTCTTAAGAGCCCTGGCCCTGGCAAGCGGGTGGGGAGCCCTCGGCTCTATAAAGCCCGCCAAGGAGGGATCCATTGTCGTTATGGTCATACCAACATCAACCCTCTCTCTATAGCTCCTCAATATATCCAGATCCCTGAGGACTAGGGGTGATTTCGTCTGTATCGATACACGGAATCTATATGCTAGTAGGAGCTCTATAGATCTCCTTGTCAAGCTGTACCTAGCCTCTACAGGCATGTAGGGATCCGTTATGGTTGATACACCAACAACCCCTTTTCTAACTCCATGCATGATCTCTCTCTTTAGAACCTCAACAAGGTTAACCTTAACAGCGATCACCTCGCCCCAGTTGTTAGCAGCCTCTTCTATCCCTGTGAAGTGCATAGCATAGCAGTAGATGCAGCCGAAGGAGCATCCCTGGTAAGGGTTGAGGCTATAATCTAGATCTGGGAGCTTGGATTTGTAGAGGGCCTTAGCAACCCTTATCTCTATAACCTTCCTAGGCAGCATGGCCCTAGCCCCTATAGCTTGTTATCCTCCTAGACCTGAGGATCCTATACACCCCAGATCTCTCTAGAAACCTCTCTATAGGTGTTCTAAGAAGCTCAGAGACCCTCTTGAGAGCATCCTCCAGAGTATCGAACACCTCGGGCTTCGATCTATACATAGCCCTCATATTCTCCCTCACATACCACACACCGATAGGCAGATTGAAGCCCTCATAGATCTCTCTCCAGCTAATCACAGCCGCCTGTCTTCCCATAGCGTTGAGAGCCTCTAGAGAGGCTAGCCTCGATGCATAGTAACAACCCCCTATCCCTGGATATCTATCCCTACCCCCATACCCCTCATAATCAACCTCAACCCATGGTTCAGAGCCCCAGAGATTCCAAGTGCTCCCGGGATACCATGCCTCCCCCCACTCAAAGGCCCAGCTATGGGGTGCTAGTATAGATACGAAGAGGTTTCTCTCAACCCTCCTCTTATAGAGCAGATAGCTATTCACCAGACTATATCTCTTAACCCGTTCGAGAAGATTGTCGGAGACGATCTTATCGACAGCTGTTATAGCCCATCTTGTCGGTACGAGCCTTCTTTTTCTCCCAATAGCACCTATGCTAAGGATCCTTGAGATCCTGTGGACATCGATCCCGCCGGCGTATAGCGAAAAGACAGCCTCCCTAGCACCTAGATCACGATCCCCATAGGTCTTCTCAACAACCCTTTCCAGCGGCTTGATAGAGCCTATGCGAACACTCTTAAGAGGCGCAGATGGGCCCATAGGGGGGGTTGACTCGCTTATAAGAACCCCTCCCCTCGGCCTTTTCTCAAAAACCATCTCAACATCTGCCGGGCTGGGGCTGAGGGATAGAGCTATGATCTCTCCCAGCTCTCTGGGAGGGTTCGCGGCATCGCTTACCCTATATACCCTGTACCCCCTTACCAGGGAGATTCTTAGTGAGAGGAACTCCTCGAGATCCATTAAAAGCCATCTAGAAGGATCCTCATGGATCGATGTGTCGCCCTTTATAGGGGGCGACGAGGGATAGACCCTTATCCATGGATAACCCTCTCTGCCTATAAAAACGCTTGGGGGAGAGGATCCGTCGAGGCTTTTCTCCCCCACGCTCTTAATCACTATCGATGACAAGGTATTCACTATTATTGGGCAGTATGGGAGTCCACAGAGATATCTAGCCCCTCTGCATCTAATACAGAGCTGCGGGGGTATCTTTTCTATGCCCAGCACCTACTTGCTACCCCTTGCCCGAGGCCCTCTCAATAGCATCCGAGATCTTTTTCTTAGCCTCGCTGGCCTTCCTCCAACCCCTTATCTTTACCCATTTGCCGGGCTCCAGCTCTTTATAATGTTGGAAGAAATGCTCTATCCTCCTCCTCACGATCTCCGGCAGATCCTCTAGATCTTTTATGTTGGAGTATCTAGGCTCAACCTTATCCCTAGGAACAGCCACTATCTTAGCATCGACACCCTCCTCATCCTCCATCTCTAGAATAGCTATTGGTCTAACCTCAACCACAGATCCTGGGAGAAACTGGTGATCGCTGATCACAAGCACATCAACCGGATCCCCGTCCTCCTCCATAGTCCCCGGTATGAAGCCATAGTTGAAGGGGTAGAACATCGAAGTATATAGAACGCGATCCACCTTTACCACGCCCAGCTCTTTATCGTACTCGTATTTCACAGAAGAGTTGGCCGGGATCTCTATAACCACGTTAACAATATCTGGAGCCTTATCACCGGGCCCTATTCTCTTCATACAGGTTCCCAGAATAATATTGCGATTAGGGTAAATATTACATATCTTTCAAAATATTAGCTAGCATAGCCATATCACTAGATGGGGAGGAGCTGTCACAGAAGTACTATCGCTTGTGGAGCGCGGATTCATTGTGCTTGACCACAACAGAGAGGGCTCTGTAGGTGATGAGGATAGGATAGAGGTTGATGTGTATAGAGTAGCCCCTCTAGATCCTTCTAACGTTGAGAAGAGCTTCAGAGAGCTGTATAGAGAGATCATATCTAAGGGCTACTACCCACAGCTACTGAGCATTGACGGGGCCTATTATTTAAGGATATACAATGTTGGGAGGAGAAGAGGCTATAATCCGCTAACAATACTAGTACTCCTTCTAGCGTCTATAGCTACAGTAACTATAACGTCTTACATACGGTATGTATCAGATCTAGAGATAGCGAGGATCGTTGCTATAGAGACCGAGTCGGCGAGACTGGGATCTATATATATAGCTATACTAGCTATGTGCATACTCGGGCCCCTAGCGATCCACGAGCTAGGCCACTTCCTAGCCTCTAGAATACTGAAGCTCCCCGCAACACCCCCATACTTCATACCAGGGCCTCCGGGGATAGGGCTGGGCACTTTTGGGGCTGTGATACTTATGAGATTCCTGCCAGCAACAGCTGACGATCTAGCCATAATAGCTATAGCAGGCCCTCTAGCCGGGTTCATAGCGATCCTTGCAGTAGCGATCTATGGGATCTCAACCTCATATATAATCCCCATCAGCGTGGCAGCAGGGTTCCAGGAGATAAGCTTCTCACCCCTTCTATTCTCCCTCTTGGTCGATGCCCTCAGAAGCCCCGGGCCGGGCGAGGTGGTGGTCCTGAACCCCGTTGCCTATTCTGGGTATTTCCTCATGTTGATACATTTTCTAAACCTGCTCCCAGCAGCACAGCTGGATGGCGGCCAGGTGCTCAGATCCCTTGTTGGTATGAAGACACACATGCTCATAGGAGTCATAATAACGATGTCTATGATCATTGCGGCGGTGATCTTTAGGACAGATATCTTTATAACAATAGCCCTCTTCCTCCTCATAATATTTCTCGCAACTGGCATGAGATCCCATCCAGGCCCCGCCTATAGAGAGGCTAGGCCGGGGCGCGGGGCTGTCATGGCATCGATCTTATGGATACTCATGCTCGCCCTAACAATGCCCCTGCCTCTCTAGGGGTGGGGATATGGAGAGGATCTGCAATGGCTGCATAGCTATAGTTGCTGAGAAGCCTAGAGCAGCTGCTAAGATAGCAAAGGCGCTCTCGGGCGGAAAGGCGAGAAAGATCCTCTATAGAGGGGTCCCCATATGGATCTTCAGGATCGATGGCAACGAGTATGTGGTGATCCCCTCCGCAGGACATCTATTCTCGATAGATACCGATAAGAGCGGAATACCTGTTTTCGAGTACAGATGGATCCCTAGGCATATGGCTGAGAAGGGCTATAGGCATCTTGAGAGGTTCTACAAGGCTTTCTCAGAGATCCTTCCAAGAGCAAGGATCTATATAAATGCTTGTGACTACGACATAGAGGGATCCTTGATAGGCTATATGATCATAAAGAACTGGGGAGATGTTGGGAGAATGAGGAGAATGAAGTTCTCATCCCTCGTGGACGACGAGCTTAGGAGAAGCTTTAGAAACCTGGGGCCCCCCGATCTAAATATGGTTGAGGCTGGTCTTGCGAGGCACGAGATGGACTGGATATGGGGTATAAATGTCTCCAGAGCCCTTATGCTTCTCTTCAACAAGATCTCAGGGGAGCGCAGGGTCCTCAGCGCTGGCAGGGTTCAAACACCAACCCTCTTTGAGGTGGTTAGAAACACCATAGAGAGGATCACCTTTGTCCCTACATCCCTGTATAATGTTAATATATATGTAGAGATCTCGGGGAAGAGGTATAAGCTGAGCAGCGATGAAGAGCCTTTTAAGAGGAGGAGTGATGCTGAAAAATACGCCAGGGCGGCGAAGAGCTCTTCCCACGCCGTGGTGAGGGATGTTAAGAAAGAAACTATATCTTACCAGCCGCCATATCCATTCAACCTAGGGGATCTTCAGAAAGAGGCTTACCAGATATACAGGATCTCCCCGGCAAAGACCCTCAAGATCCTCGAGGATCTTTACTTAGATTCTCTCATAAGCTATCCAAGGACAAATAGCCAAAAGCTACCGCCATCCATAGACCACAGGGGTATTATAGGGAGCATTGGGAAGATGAGATCATATAGCTCTATAGCTATGAAGATATTAGGAAGAAAGATCCTCAGGCCTAGTAACGGGCCCATGGAAGATCCCGCACACCCTGCTATCTACCCCACCGGCGAGATCCCGAGCAAGCTTAGAGAAGAGCACGCCAAGATCTATGACCTTGTGGTGAGGAGATATCTAGCAACTTTCATGGATCCCGTGGTTGTGGATCGCGTTGGCATAGATATAGATGTTGCGGGAAGGATCTACAGGCTCAGCGGGGCTTGGATAGTGGAGAAAGGGTGGCTAGATGCATATCCATTCTATAGAATCGAAGAGAAAGCTGTGCCCAATGTTAGGCCGGGAGATAGGGTTAAGATAGCATTGGTCAAGATAGGCATATCATATACAAGGCCAGAGACCCCGCATAATAAAGCATCACTGCTGAGGTGGATGGAGAATCAGGGCATAGGAACAGAGTCCACGAGAGCAGAGATAATAGAGACATTGTTTAGAAGAAAATATGTCAACGGATCTAGCGCAACAGATCTCGGGCTAATGGTATATTCGGCGATAGAGAAGTACTTTCCAGACCTATCGAGAGTAGAGCTTACGAGATACTTCGAGGAGCTTATGGAGAGGATAAGAAGGGGAGAGCTTTGGAGAGAGCATGTGGTTGTGGAGACGAAAGATGTTGTCGGCAGAGCTATCGAGAGGTTTCTCAGACATATAGAAAACATAGATCCTAGGGAGATAAAGATGCTTGGGGTTAAGAGAGGCGGGTGCCCCATATGCGGCTATGCGTCTGGGGATAATGGGCACAGCCTCTGCTCCTTGCACGAAAAGGCATATAAGAGGCTTGTCGAGCTCTATAGAGAATGGGCTAGGGATGGGTACGAGTGGGAAGAGTATCTGAAAAAAATAGAGGGGTTAAAGATAACTGGGTCAGCGGTTAGGGAGGTAATATCTTTCCTCAAGAAAAACGGTTCGAGAAGCTTTTCCGACAAACGAGGCATCTAGTCAAAAGAGAATCCATTGTGATACGCTATTATCCAGCCTTAACAATAATCATGTAGGAGAAGCCCATGTATCTGACAAGGTATGAGGAAAAGATCTACGATGGGGAGGCGGGCTGGGTTCTTGAAAAAGCGATAAAAATCGTGGTGAAAGTGGGGGAGGCTATGGGGGCTGATAGGCTTATCCCTATATCGCACGCACATATCTCGGGAGTAGGTTATGGCAACATAGGGGAGGCCGGGCTATCTCTCCTCAGAGATCTCAGAGACGGTGGTGCAAGGTTCGCTACCTATACTACAGCCAACCCGGGATCTGTTGATGATGATAGTAGCTACTACTTCAACTATGGAGATCCCTTCATACGGGGGCAGAAAGAGATCCTAGGCATATTTCGAGAGATGGGCGCTAATGTGTTCACCTGCACGCCCTACTACTATAGAGAGCCGAGGGCTGGGGAGATCCTTGCATGGGCTGAGAGCAACGCTGTTCTGATCGCAAACAGCATCTATGGAGCTAGGAGTAACAGGGAGAGCGGGCTTCTAGCGATGTTCGAGGCTATCCTTGGTAAAACATATAGAGCCGGGCTTCTTGTTGAAGAGAACAGGGCCCCCCAGATAGCATTTAAGATCGAGGCTAGGATGGGGAGCATTATAGACTATGGCCTGGCAGGCCTAGCCGTTGGCGAGATAGCTGGAGAGAGGATCCCCTATGTCGCTGGGCTGAAGCCTCGAAGCCACGAGGAGGTTAAAGCGTTTCTCGCGGCCGCAGGTTCAAGTGGTGGCATGGGTTTAGTTATCATCGATAGTGTTTCCCCAGACTCCCGCGGGATCAGAGATGTTCTAGCAGGTATTGAGAGGATCAGCATAGATGACAAGGATCTTAAGAGAACATCTGAGGAAATTATATGTAGCGAGGCCGACGCCGCGCTCATAGGCTGCCCCCACGCGTCCCTAGAACTTATAGAGGATCTGGCGCGGATGCTGGTCGAAAGAGATGTGAGAGCAGCAAAACCGGTGTGGATCTTTACGTCCCATCTAGTATACGAGGAGCTGGGCAGAAAGGGTCTCATAGATCTATTTGCGTCGAGAGGTGTCAAGGTGTTCGCCGGGATCTGTGGTGTTATCTCTCCTCTAAACATTCTCGGCTATAGATGTATAGCCACGCCGTCTGTAAAGGCTGCCTCCTATCTTCCAAAGCTGGCCGGGGTTAGGTATATCTACATGGATCTCCCCGAGATCGTTTCAAAAATGTTCAAATGAACATGGATTTAAAAGCAGATCCGTGTTTATGGTTAAAAGCCCTCGCCCTTAGATCTGGGATCAAACATGTAGATCCTTCTGCCAATGGCTCTTCTAATAGAGATCTAGTATGTTTTGAGAAGACCTTCGAAAAACCAGGGTAATGCTTAATAGCTTTGAGATATACTACTATACCTGGCTATGTGGTGAAACGCATATATGCCAGCTTCTGGTAAGGCCTCTCTGGTTTTTCTGATCTCTATCCTTCTCAACTCCGCCCAGGCGGCTGTTAAGTTTCTAGCCTTCACCATAACCAGCTCTCTAGCTGTGTATGCCGAGATGTTCCACTCTGTTAGCGATGTCACAAATAGCTTTATACTTTATATCGCGTCCATTATGGTTGATAGGAAGCCATCGCCTAAGTATCCCTTTGGCTTCGCTAGATTCCCCTATATTGCTAGCATAATCTCGATCTCGATCCTGGTGGGGGCTATAGCCAACAACATATTGATCCAGGTTTATGAGGATCTCAGAGCCGGTGAAAAGATCTATGGCGAGGTTTTAGGAGGGATCTACCTGGTTGGTGCTGCAATAGCTATAGATCTAAGTATACTGCTCTATATATTTAGGATGAAGAAGATCTGGGAGGATCCTCGGTCGAAAGCTAGACCATTATTTCTAGCACTCATACTCGAAGATCTGCTCTCCCTCGGCGGCAACTCTATCGCCATCGCATCCCTATATATGCTCAGGATCAACAGGATAGTCGATAGCATAGCCTCTATAGTAATAACTGGGATCATACTCTCTGCATCTGCCTACATTATATATAAGAATATAGAGATCCTTATAGGGAGATCCGCTTCTAGGGATGTGATGCTCAAGGTTCTCAGCAAGATCTCAAGGCTCCCCGGCGTGGTCGATATAGATGATCTAAAAAGCTATGTGCTAGCCCCGGACAATATTATAATAATAACAACCATAGGTGTTGATCCTAGGAGAAGGGTAAGCGATCTAGATCAGCTGAGAGATGATATAGTAAGAGAGATAGTAAGCGTGGATCCAAGGATCAAAAGGGTGATCGTAGAATTCTCAGGCGAACCAATAGATGATCGTGATAGGGATAAGATATATAGAGAGATAAGCTCCATGGAAGAATAATCACCCATCATATTATTCCATATGCAGAGCCCCGCCCCCAAAAGAACATTGCCTGCCTAAGTACCTGTGCGTTTAAAATGCAAAAAACAGGTATCTTAGTCTAAATATCCAAGCATTGTAGTTTATCCCTGGAGGGTGTTTTTGACCCAACTACCCCTATCACAACCTGCGCATAGGGGTTCTAGAGCAGTTTAAGCCACTCACCTCAGAGCATTGTTGAGGTCTTTCAGAGTTTTTGAAACCCCGGGATCCTTGCGACACAGCCCTGACGGGCTAAGGCTGTTCAGCCACCCCCGCACCCAGGGGCATCAATATGTTTAT
>FWWM01001160.1_pt1 | contig 82064 bp, 70 predicted proteins | sample 2228351 | NCBI WGS metagenome assembly FWWM01 (sample SAMEA103939774, study PRJEB20133) | metagenome | reverse complement strand
GGGAAGCCGCGAGCGCGGGCGCGGCCGGCGGGGGTGCGGCCGGGGCGGGCGGTGACGCCGGTGCCGGCGGCCGGCCGGTGGTGGACGCCGACTACGAGGTGAAGGACGGCTCGGCCTGATGCGCGACTACTACGAGGTTCTGGGCGTCGGGCGGGACGCCACCCAGGACGAGATCAAAAAGGCTTACCGGCGGCTGGCGCGGCGCTACCATCCGGACGTGAACAAGGATGACCCCGCCGCGGCCGAGCGCTTCAAGGAGATCGCGGCGGCGTACGAGGTCCTGGGCGACCCGGACAAGCGCGCCCGTTACGACCGTTTCGGCCCCGCGGGAGTGAACGCCGGCGCGGCGGAGGCCGGAGCGGAGGGCGGACCATTCGCGGGCTTTGGCGGCCCCGGTTTCGGCGGCTTCGACTTCGGGCTCGGTGACATCTTCGAGGCGTTCTTTGGCGGCGGTGCGGCGCGGCGGCGGCCTCCCGGGCCCGAGCGCGGGGACGACCTGGGGGTCAGGTTGCGGATAGATCTCGAGGAGGCCGTCTTCGGCGGGTCGCGGGAGGTGGCCGTGGACCGGGAGGAGGTCTGCCCCGAGTGCCGGGGCCGGGGTGCGGCCGCCGGCGCGGGCGTGGTGGCCTGCCCCCAGTGCGGCGGCACCGGCCAGGTGCGGTCCAGCCGCCAGACTATGCTGGGCCAGTTCGTCACCATCCAGACGTGCGGCCGCTGCGGCGGGGCGGGTCAGGTGGTGGAGCGTCCGTGCTCCCACTGCGGCGGCCGGGGCAGGGTGCGGGTGCGGCGCCGCATCCAGGTGCGCATCCCCCCCGGCGCCGAGACGGGGCTGCGGTTACGGCTGCCGGGCGAGGGCGGGGCGGGGCACCGCGGCGGGCCGGCCGGCGATCTCTTCGTCGAGCTGGAGGTGCGTCCCCACCCCCTTTTCCGGCGCGAGGGGGCGGACCTGATCACGGAGGCGCGGGTGAGTTTCGCCCAGGCCGCCCTGGGCGTGGAGCTGGAGGTGCCGGTCCTCACGCCGCCGGGCCACGGGCCGGCCCTGGAACGGGTCGCGGTGCCGCCCGGCACGCAGCCGGGAGACCTCCTGCGGTTGCGGGGGCAGGGTGCGCCCCGGCTCCGTGGGGGCGGGCGGGGCGACCTGGTGGTGCGGGTGCTGGTGGAGACCCCCCGCGAATTGCGCGAGGAGGAGAAGGAACTCCTGCGCCGGCTGGCGCGCCTGCGGGGGGAGCCCGTGGAGGGCGAGGCGGTGCGCGCCTCCCAGGGGCGGGGCGGCGGGCGGGGCTTCTTCGACCGCATGCGGGACGCCCTGGGAAGCCGCTGACGCGGTAGATGACTGCCGCCATGGCGCCCGAGGGGTCCGGCAGCCGGCGTTCACCGGTGGAGAGACAGGCTCTGTCCCTGGTGGAGTGGACTGTCACCGTGCCCGGTGCGGCCGCGGAGGCGGTCGGCCACATCCTGCGCGGCCGGGCGGCGGGGCTGGTGGAGGAGGAAACACCGGGGGGCGTGGCGCTGCGCGTCTACCTGCCGGAGGAGGAGGCGGAGGCGGTGCGCGCCGAGGTGCGGGGGCGGTTGGCGGCGCTGCCCGAGCACTTTCCCGGTCTGGGCCTGCGCGGCGATCCCTTCTGGTCCGAAAGCGAGCGTGTGCTGGGGACGGAGGACTGGGCCGAGCGCTGGCGGGATTTCTTCCGCCCGGTCCGCATCGGGCGCCGCCTCGTGATTGCGCCGGCCTGGCGCCCGGCTTCTCCGGAGGGAGGGCGCGTGACGGTGCGCCTCGAGCCGGGCCTGGCTTTCGGCACGGGGCAGCATGCCTCCACGCGGGTGGCGCTCCGCCTCCTCCTCCGCGCCCTCCGGCGGGGGGACGCGGTGGTGGACGTGGGGACGGGATCCGGCGTCCTGGCGGTGGCGGCGGCGCTGCTGGGGGCGGGGCGCGTCTTCGCCCTCGACGTGGACCCGGCGGCGGTGCGGGCGGCGGCCGAAAACGCGGATCTGAACGGTGTCGCCGACCGGGTGGCGGTCCGGCGGGGCGAGTGGGGGGAGTGGCCGGAGGCGCGGGGTAACCTCCTGGTCGCCAACATCAGCCCGGAGGTGGTAACGGCCCTGGCGTCGCTCGCGGGCGAACGTCTGGCGGCGGACGGCCGCGCCGTCCTGGCCGGCTTCCTGGCCGAGGACGCGGAGGCGGTGGCGGCGGCCTGGGTCGCGGCCGGGTGGACGGTCGGGCGGGAGCTCCGGGAGGAGGGCTGGGCCGGGCTCCTCCTAGGACGCCGGCGACGCGGGTGGCGCCGGCGGGAGCCTCGGCCGGCCGGCGAAGCGGTGGCCGTTGGGGGGCGCGGCCGGGGGAGGCGCTAGGATGCACAGGTTTTTCGTGGAAGGGGAGGGGACTCCGGGCGGCGTCATCCGGTTCCCCGCGGCCGTGGCGAGGCAGATGGCCAGGGTGCTACGGCTGGCGCCCGGCGCCCGCGTGGTGGCAGTGGACGCGGCGGCCCGGCAGTGGCTGGTGCGGCTCACGGCGGTGGAGCCCCGGGCCGCCAGCGGTGTGGCGGAGGAGGAGCTGTGCGAGGACGCCGAGCCGCCGGTGCACGTGATCCTGGCCCAGGGCCTGCCCAAGGGCGACAAGATGGAGACGGTGATCCGCCAGGGCACGGAGGTGGGTGTGGCGCGCTTCCTCCCCACAGTCTGCCGGCGCTCCGTGCCGCGCCCCGCCGAGGCGGGGGCGACCAGGTTGGCGCGCTGGCGGCGGATCGCCCGGGAGGCGGCGGAGCAGGCGGGGCGGCGGCGCGTGCCCGTCGTGGACGGGCCCGTGTCCTTCGAGGAAGCCGTGGGCGAGCTGGCGCGGTGCGACCTTTTCCTCCTGTCGTGGGAGGAGGAGCGGAGCGCGTCCCTGCGAAGCGTCCTGCGGGAGTTTGGCGGCGGGCTTCCCTCAGTGGGGGTGCTCATCGGCCCGGAAGGGGGGCTCGCGGCGGAGGAGGTCGAGGCGGCCGTGGCGGCGGGTGCCCGGGTGGTGACCCTGGGCCCCCGGCTCCTGCGGACGGAGACCGCCGGCCTCGTGGTAACGGCGGCGGTCCTGTACGAGCTGGGCGGCCTCGAGCGCGGATTCGCCTCAGCCGGCGGGCACTCCTCCACCACGTTTTCTTGAGCGGCCGTTCCGGATTTCGGTTGCGGGAATTCGGCCCAATGACCGGTGCAAGGAAGGATCCACGGCCGCCGCGGCCGCGGTGCTCCCGCGCGGTCAGCCTTCCAGGCCCAACTCGCGGAGAACCAGGAGGAGGGACGGGTGAGGCGACTCCCAGAGCCAGGCTACGCGCAGCCAGAAGCCGGGCAGGACCGAGGAACGGTAGACCCCCTCCGCCGCCACAGGCACCAGCCGGTAGCGCCCGTCAGGATGGAGCCGGTAGAACTCGGCCTGCTCCCGCTCCGGGTCGATGAGCCAGTACTCGCCCACGCCCGCCTGCTCGTACTCCACGAACTTCTCGCCTCGGTCCCGGCTCAGGCTGTCGGGCGAGGTGACCTCCACCACCAGGTCGGGCGCACCGTCGAAGAAGGTTTCCTTGAGGAGCGGCAACCGGTCCTTGCGGACGAAGATGACGTCTGGCTCCCGCCCCCGCCGCAGCGGCTCCGGCAGCCGGACGACAAAGGGCGCGCTCAGCACTTTTCCGAGATCCCTCGCGCGCGTGAACTCGGATAACAGGCCGGCCAGGAAAAGCACCATATCCTGATGTCCTGCCGATGCCGGCATCAGCGGCACCACCCTCCCGTCTACCCACTCGGCCTGCGTCCCCTCGTCGAGGGAAGCCAGGAACTCCTCAAAGGAGACGGTGGTCTTTAGCGCGCTCACGGCAGGCTCACCTCACCGTCCGGGGCCCGCTGGGACGGCGGCTTCCCCGTCACGGGTTCGCGGTTCCATTGTATCGCACGGCGCGCGGCCGGCTGCTTTTCCCCTATGGCTCTCCGCCGCCCAGTGCCTCCTGCCCCTCGACCCCGACGAGGTCCAAGGAGCGCTGCACCGGCTTAGGACGGCATCCTTGACAGCGGGACCATAATGCCGTACTTTTCGTCCCGGATAACTTGTTACGGTAAAAATACGCCGCCTAGGGGGTCTATCATGCCCTCGCAACGGTTGGAAGTGCGCCTTGACGAGGAACGTCGCCGCAGGCTGGAGGCCATCCTGGCGGCGCGGGGCGCCCCCATGGCGGCGGTCATAAGGGAGATGATTGATCGGACCTACGAGGAGGTATGCCGTGAGGAGAGACGCAAAGCGGCACTCGAACTGGCGGCGCTCACCCTGGAGGACGTGCCCGCTCCGGAAGTTCTCAGCCGGCAGCTAGATGAAACCTATGGATCAGCCCCTCTTTGTTGATACGAATATTCCCATATACGCCACCGGGCGAGATCATCCCCTCAAGGCGGCCTGCGCCAGGGTTCTCTTGCTGATCAGCCAGCGGCCGGAAGCCTTCTTCACCGACGCCGAGGTGTTCCAGGAGCTGTTCCACCGCTATCTCTCCCTCCGCGTCTGGCCGGAAGGCAAAAAGGCCTTCGACCGCTTCGCCGTGCTCCTGCGGGATCGCGTTGAAGCCGTCCGCTTGGAAGACGTACGCCAAGCCGCCGCCATGGCCGAACGGTATCCCCATTTGAGTGCCCGCGATCTCCTGCACCTGGCCGTTATGCGGCGCGTGGGGGCGCGGGTCATCGTGTCGGCAGACAGGGACTTTGATACGATCAACGAAGTCGAGCGGCTCGATCCCCTCGCCGTGGCCGCATGGGAGGACTGCGTCCTGCGCGGGCGGAGAGAGGCGGGTCCGGAAGGGCACCACCCTTCGTGAGGAACCCGAGGCGCCCGGGAGGTTGCTGATGGCGACGATCGGCGAGGAGCTGCAGCGGATCGCCGAGCTCAAGGCGCGCCTTGATGCCGGCCGCCCTTTTTCACCGGCGGCCGTGGCGCGCCTGCGGGAGCACCTCCTCGTGGCGTGGACCCACCACTCGACAGCCATCGAAGGCAACACCCTGAGCCTCCAGGAGACGCGGGCCGTGCTCCTCGACGGCGTGACCGTCGGCGGAAAGACGCTGCGCGAACACCTGGAGGTAGTGAACCACCGCGATGCGGTGGAGTGGTTGGAGGCGCTGGTCGCGGGGCCGCGCGAGCCGGTAGGCGAGCGTCACGTCCTCGAGCTGCACCGCCTCGTGCTCAAGGGCATCTGGCCGGAGGAGGCAGGGCGCTACCGGCGCACGGCCGTGCGCATCGCCGGTTCGCGCCATGTGCCCCCGGCCGCGCACCGCGTGCCCGACCTCATGCGCGAATTCGGCCTCTGGCTGGAGGCCGTCACAGCGGGGGCCGGCTCCGCGGCCCACCCGGCGCACACCTCTCCGGAGGCTCCCTCCGTTCCTGCGACCGCCGGAGCCCCTGCCGTACTAGTGGCCGCCGAGGCCCATCTGCGGCTCGTGGCCGTCCACCCCTTCGCGGACGGGAACGGCCGCACGGCGCGGCTTCTCCTGAACCTCATCCTCATGCGGGAGGGTTATCCGCCGGCCGTCATCGAGGTCGGCGAGCGGCCCCGCTACTACGACACCCTGGAGCAGGCCACGGTGGAGGGAAAGGCGGAACCCTTTCACCTGCTCGTGGCCGAGGCTGCCCGGCGGTCCCTCGCCCTCGCCTTGGAGGCCCTGGTGCCGTCACAGCCCTGAACTCACCCTCCGTCCTGGTCGCAGGCGAGCGTCGCCCGATTGTAATCAGCCTGTAACGTCGGCCCTGCCGGGAAAATGGTATCCTGCCTCCGCCGCCCGGCCCCGGGCGACGGAAAGGAGGTGGACACGACGTGCGGCTGGCGGAAGCATTGCTGGAGCGCAAGGCGGCCCAGGAGCAGTTGGAGAGGCTGGAGCAGCGGTTCCTCAAGGCGGTGCTGGTGCAGGAGGGTGACACGGCCCCCGAGAACGCCGATGCGCTGGAGGCCCAGATCCGCAGCACCCTGAACCGGCTGGAGGAGCTGACCGTGGCCATCAACCGGACGAACATGTCCGCCCGCCTTGCCTCCGACTCAACCCTGATGGAGGCCATCGCCCGGCGCGACACGCTCCGGCGCCTCCACCGCATTCTGGAGGGCGCCGCCGACCGTGCCGTCGTGACGAGGGATCGCTTCACGCGCAACGAGATCCGCTTCGTGGCCACGGTGGACGTCGCCGGGCTGCGTCGGCGCGCGGACCTCGTGGCCAAGGCGTACCCGGAGCTGGACGCCGAGATCCAGGCCGCCAACTGGACCAACGACCTGTCCGAGTAAAAACGCCACGGCGAGACCCCACGCCGAAACCACGGTACCGCGCCGCAACCGGCCTGGGCGGAGTCTTTGGTGTAGCGGCACGGTGAGCGGCTGAGGGCGCCTCCCCGCCGGGGGAGCAAACCCGGCGCGCCGTACACGGCAAGGCCTGGATTGAACCGGGCAGCGGGTTCGAGTCCCGCTAGCAAGGGGCACCGGGTACGCGGGTACGGCGCACAGGGCACAGGGCACCACCATGCGCCGGCCGTTAGCCGCCCCGCGAGGGCGGGAAAGGGGCAAGGGGGGCCGGGGGTGTTCCCCCGGCCCCCCCGGCTTCCCTCCCCCTAGCGGCCCCAGCGCTCGCCCCAGGCGCGCATGGCCTCGATGATGTCGCCCAGGCTCCGCCCTTTTTCCGTCAGGGTGTACTCCACGCGCGGCGGCACCTCGGGGTAGACGGCCCGGATCACGATGCCCTGCCGCTCGAGCTCCTTCAGCCGCTCGGAGAGGGTCTTGGGGCTCACGTGACCCAGGGAGCGCCTGAGCTCGCCGAAGCGCTTGGTGCCGGTCAGGAGGTCCCGCAGGATGAGAAGGGTCCATTTGCTCCCGATGACCTTCAGCGTCTGCGCTACCGGGCAGCCATCCTCCCCGTGGACTTCGGCGGCCTCCTCCCGGCGCCTCCCCCCCGCCTTGGCCCTGCCGGCCGACCGGCGGCCTCTCGTCCCCTGCGACAGCCCTACTGCCATCGAGACACCTCCAGCCCTAGAAGAGTCCCTAAAGCTTTCCCACGGGGAAGTATAAGGCAAAAGGATAGCTTATGGGCAGGCAGGTACAGGAACCCCGGCCCCACGGCCGGCCTCGTATCGTGACGGCGCGCGGGCGCGCGGAACCGCCGCCGCCCGGATGCTCTAGCGGCCAGCGCCGGCCGGCGGTGCCGGGGAGCGGTCACGCCGCCCGGAAGAGGAAGGTGGCCAGGCTCACGGCGGTGAAGGCGCGCTCGTAGGCCAGGAGCTCGGCGCGCGGCGGTCCGGCCGGGGAAGCGCACGGCGGCGCGCGGTCTGGGGGAGGCGGCCCGGCGGCGCCGTCACCATCCCACCCCAGCGCGCCCAGGAGGATATAGAGCGGCGCCAGGAACCCCTCGGGGGCCGCCGCCTCCCAGAGCCGCGGCGCGATGGCAGCGACGGCCTGCGGGCGCCCCTCCGTCAGGGCTTGGATGAGGCGGCGGTCGAATTCCTCTCCTTCCGGATAGGGGCCGTGCCGTCCCCAGGTGACGCGGTCGAGGCGGTGGCCCGGGGAGCCGGTGGCCACCACGGCCAGCGTTAGGCCGGCGGCTGCCGCCGCGCGGTGGACGGCTTCCCCGAAGCGGCGGTGGTCTTCCAGGCCCAGGGTGGCCATGGAGAGCCCCACCACGGGCGTCGCCGCGCTGGGCCGCAGGAAGAGGAGGGGCACCCAGTGCCCGTGATCAAGCCCCCAGGTCTCGGTGGCCTCCGCCGGCAGGCCGGCGCGGCGGGCCTCGGCGGCGATGGCGGCAGCCAGCTCCGGGTGCCCCGGTGGCTCGTAGCGGAACTCGTAGTAGCGCTCGGGGAAGCCGTAATAGTCCTGGATGCAGCGGGGCCGCGCCGCCGCCTGCACGAGGAATCGCCCCCTCCCCACCCAGTGCGGCGACGCCACCACCACGGCGTCCACGCCCTCGCAAAGGGGGGCGATCCCGCTCAGCGCCCGCCGCGTGGCGACGTGCAGCTCCTCCTCGAACAGGGTGGGGGTGTGGGGGCAGTAGGCCGCCACCGCCACCGGACCGGTCCGCCTTCCCGCCATGGCCTCCATCCCTCTTAAGTTAATGGTAGCGAGTCCTATTTCCCCGTGCAACCAACTATCCTCATACGATATAATTTCCCCCGTAATAGGCGGGGAGGCGGCGCCCCGAACAGGGTTCCCCGTGACGCCCGGGGCCGCCGACAGCCCTTCGGTCCGGGGGGTGACGGCTGTGGGTGAGCTCAGGGTGGTGGCGGCCGGGGAGGTGCCCGAGGGGGCGGGCGCCCGGGTGCGGCGGCTCATGCCGTCGCCCGAGCTCCCCCACCTTGACCCCTTCGTCCTCTTCGACCACGCCACCGTGGAGCCGCCGGCCGGCTTTCCCGCCCACCCGCACCGCGGCTTCGAGATCGTGACCTACATGCTGGAGGGCGCCTTCGCCCACTGGGACGACGCCGGCCACGAGGAGATCGTCAGCGCCGGGGGAAGCCAGCGGATCACGGCCGGCCGCGGCATCGTCCACTCGGAGATGCCGGCGGGCCACGGTCCCGCCCGCGGGCTCCAGCTCTGGGTCAACCTCCCCCGCGCCCTCAAGGATCTCCCGCCCGACTACCAGACCGTGCCCGCCTCCGCCCTGCCCGAGGAGGCGCGGGACGGCGCCCGCGTCAGGCACGTGGTGGGCGGGGGCTCGCCCGTCGCCCTCCGCACGGCGGTGAGCTACCGGGACGTGCGCTTGGCGGGAAGCTTCCCCTGGCGGGTGCCGGCGGGCTGGAGCGGCTTCGCCTACGTGGTCGAGGGCGCCATCCTGGAGGAAGGCTCGGGCGCCCGCGTTCCCGCGGGTCACGCCCTCGTCTTTCATGGCTTCCCCGAGGAGAGGGAGCTCGTGCTGCGCCCCGCGGGCGGCGCCCCCGGGCCGTCCGCGGCACGCGCGGCCCTCGTCTGCGCCCGGCCCCACGGTGAGCCCATCCGCCTGTGGGGGCCTTACGTCCTGTGACGGCGGCGGGGGCGCGCCGCCGGAACCCCGCCGACTGAGGTGGGGCGTCGGGGGCGGCTCCGGCGCTTCCTTTCGTTGCCCTTGCTTGCGCGGCGGCGGTTTCCCTAAATTATGAATCCGGACGGGACAAGGAGAACCGGCTGGACGATCGGTGGAGGACTGGTCTCTCATGCTGGTGTTCGAGCATGTGACGCGGAGGTTCGGCGAGCGGGTGGCCGTGCGCGACCTCACCTTCCGTGCCGAGGCGGGCGAGATCCTGGGCCTCCTCGGGCCGAACGGCGCCGGCAAAACGACCACCCTCCGCCTCATCACCTCCTACCTCCTCCCCACCGGCGGTCGCGTGGAGGTCTTCGGCTTCGACACCGCCACTCAGCCCCTGGAGGTGCGCCGCCGCCTCGGCTACCTCCCGGAGGAGCCGCCCCTCTACCCCGAGCTCACCGTGCGCGAATACCTCGCCTTCGTGGCGCGGGCCAAGGGGGTTGCCGCCGGCCGTCTCCGGGCGCATGTGGACGAGGTTATGGAGCGGGTGGGGCTGACCGGCGTGGCCGGCCGGCTCCTCGGCAACCTCTCCCGTGGCTACCGCCAGCGGGCCGGCCTCGGCCAGGCGCTCCTCGGGGACCCCGCTCTGCTCGTGCTGGACGAGCCCACCGTGGGCCTGGACCCGGTGCAGGTCCTCGAGATTCGAGCCCTCATCCGCGACCTGGCCCGGGAGCGAACGGTCATCTTCAGCTCCCACATCCTGCCCGAGGTCCAGGCCCTCTGTTCCCGGGTCATCATCATCAACCGGGGAGAGCTGGTGGCCGAGGACACGCCTGAGGGGCTGGGCCGCCGCGTGCAGGGCGGGTGGCGCTGCGTCCTCGAGGTGGACGGGCCGCCCGCGCAGGTGGAGCGGGCGCTCGCCCGCGTGGCCGGCATCGAGGTCGAGCGGAAGCCGGACGGAGCGCGCCCCCTCGTTCCCCCGCCGGGGCTGGCGCCCGCCGGGACGGCGGGAGCTGCTTCCCAGGAGGCGGGCGCGGCTCGGGTGGCGGCTGCGGCCGCCGGGACAGGCGGCACCGCGTCCACCTGGATCGTGACGAGCCGTGACGCCGACCCGCGGCGCGACGTCTTCTTCGCCCTGGCGGAGGCGGGGCTGCCCATCCTGCGCCTGGAGCCCCAGTCCCTGACCCTGGAGGAGGTCTTCCTCCACCTCGTCACCGAGGAAAACCAGGGCGCCGCTCCACCGGCCGCCCGGGATCTGCCGCCCGGGAAAGCCCGCGCGGGGGCGGGTCCGGCGGCGGCCGCGCGGGGGACCGGCGCGCCGGGAGGAGGCGAAGCCCCTTGATGGCCATTTGGAGGAGGGAGATGCTGTCCTACCTTTATTCGCCCCTCTTCTACGGGGTGGCGGCGGCCTTCCTTCTCCTGGGGGGCTATTTCTTCAGCGTGAGCCTGGTGGTGACCCAGACGGCCACCCTCTCCTGGTACTTCGGCGACGCCGCCATCCTCCTCCTCTTCATCGCCCCCCTCCTCACCATGCGCCTCTTCGCCGAGGAGAGGGCGCGGGGCACCGACGAGCTCCTCTTCACCCTCCCCCTCCCCACCTGGAGGGTGGTCCTGGGCAAGTACCTGGCCGCCCTGGCGGTGGGCGGACTCCTCCTGGCCGGGAGCATCGCCTATCTCTTCATCCTCGCAGCCGTGGGCGAGCCGCGCTGGGGCGAGGTGGCCTCCTCCTACCTGGGCATGGTCCTGCTCCTGGCGGCCTTCCTGGCCGTCGGGTGCTTGGCCTCGGCCCTCACGGCAAGCCCGCTCCTCGCCGCCGTGGGGGGCTTCGCCCTCCTCCTGCTCCTCTGGCTTGCCGGCTGGGCCGCAGACGTGCTCCAGGGGGCGCCAGGCGAGTGGATGCGGAGCCTCGCCATGTCAGCGCGCTTTGAGGATTTCCTCCGCGGGGTCGTGGACTCGAGCCACGTGGTTTTCTTCCTTAGCATAGCGCTGGCTGCCCTGGTCCTCACCACCATGGTGCTGGAGAGGGGGACCGTGCGTTGACGGGCGATGCCCACGAGCCGGCGGGCCGGCCGCAGGGCTTGAGGGCGCGCCTGGCAGCGGCCCTGCTCCGGTTTCCCGCGGGGAAGCCCCGGCTTGCCCACGCTGTGCGCTCCGCCCGCTGGCCCGTTCTCGTGGCCCTGGTCCTCGCGGCCACCGTGGCGGTCAACGTGCTGGCGGGAAGCCGGCCGCTGCGCTGGGACCTGACCGCGGAGCGGCGCTTCTCCCTCTCCGACCAGACGGTGAAGGTGCTCCGCTCCCTGGACAGGCCCGTGCGCATTACGGCTGTCGTCCATCGCGGCACCCAGGACGGCGATCTCCTCGAGGCCCTGGTCCGCGAGTACCGCCGGAAATCGCGGCGCGTTTCCTTCGAAATCGTCGACTTCTCCCGCGCGCAGAACAGGGCGCGGGCCCTCGGTGTCACGGCGCCCAACACCCTGCTGGTGGAGGCCGACGGCAAGCGCCGGCAGGTGGAAGGGTTCAACATCTTCACCGCGACGGCCGACGGCGTGCAGTTCAAGGGAGAGCAGGCCCTCACCCGCGCCGTTCTCGAGGTAACGGGCCGCACCGGCCGCAAGGTCTACTTCCTCGAGGGCCACGGGGAACCCGCCCTCGGGGGGGAGCTCGCCCGCCTGCGCGACCTCACCGAGGGCGAGGGGTACGCCCTGGATTCCCTGAACCTGACCATCAAGGGCTCGGTGCCCGCCGACGCGGCGGCCGTCGTGGTACTGGGCCCCGAGCAGGATATGGCGCCCAAAGAGGCCGACGCCCTCCTCGCCTACCGACGGAAGGGCGGGCGCCTCTTCCTCCTCGTGGACCCGCTGCCGGGGCGGCCGCTGCCGGAGCTCGCCCGCGTGCCGGAGGCGGTGGGCGTGACCCTGCGGGAGGAGGTGGCCGTGGACCCCGTCCGCGCCTTCTTCGGCGACCCGACGACCCCGGTGCCCGAGACCCGTTTCCACACCGTCACGGAACCCCTGGCGGCGCGCCGCCTCAACATGGTCCTTCCCGGGGCCCGCCTGCTCGCCGAGGCGAAGAAGGGCGACCTCACCGTGACCCGGCTCCTCGAGACTTCCCCCGCCGCCTGGGGGGAACGGAACCCCCTCGCCCCGCAACTCCGCCGCGACGCGGACGAGCCGGGCGGCCCTCTCCTCCTGGCGGCGGCTGTCACGGAGCCGCCAACCCCCGGGGGCGGCGCTAGCGGTGGCGGCACCGCAACCGCCGGTGGCGCCGGCGGCGGCACGTCCGGCGGTGCGGCCACCGGCGCGGCCGAGGGCGGGCAGCGGCCTGTGGCGGTGGTGGTCGGCAACTCCGCCTTCGTTCGGGGCAGCGCCCTCACCGTGCGCGGCAACCTGGACTTCTTCCTGAACGCCCTTGGCTGGCTCGTGGGGCAGGAGGAGCTCATCTCGGTCCGGCCCAAGGCCCTGACCCTGCCCCGGGCCAACGTCTTCGGCCCGGCGGCCAACCGCATCTTCTACGGCACGGTCGTCTTCATGCCCCTGGCGCTGGTGGCCGCCGGCGGCCGCGTCTGGCTCCGCCGCCGCCGGCTGTAGGCCGGGCGGCCGGTCGGGGCGGAGCCGGGGCCTTCCCCGACCGGCCGCTTGCGCCAGCCGCCTCAGTAGTCCCCGTCGCGCACGTACGGGCGGCTCCAGAGGATCACCTGGAGGAGCACCGACTTGAGCCAGGCCTGGTGCATGGCTTCCACCGTGGCTTCAGGGAGCCCTCCGCGGGCCAGGAACGGGCGGATGGTGGCGTAGATGGGATAGAGGAGCGCCACCAAGTAGCGAAAGGGCACGTGCTCGGGGGCGTCGGCGCCGTCCGTCACGTTTTTCTTGGCACGGTGGTGCCGGAGGCCGATCTCGTGCTGGTAATCGAGCCATGTCCGTTCGTAGTCGGCCGCCGTCGTGTCTAGGATCCACTGACCGAAGCGCCGCCGCACCGCCGCCAGGTACTCCTGGTCTGGCCGGCCGTCGGTGCGCCGCGTGAAATAGTGCAGCAAGTGGGGATGGGATCCCACGAAGCCGTACCAGGTGTCCAGGATTTCCTCGACTTGCGGCTCCAACACCTGGCGGGCCTGGCGCAGAAGGGCGGCGTCCTCGGCGGTGAAGAGAACCGTTTTCTTGAGCAGATCGAAGTCCGCGTCGCTCAAGGGCGAAGGAGCCACGTCCGCAGTCCCGTAGGTGTAACCGGGAATGTTCGTCGCCGTGCTCATGCTCCTACCTCCTCTTCGTTTTCATGGCCCGGCGGCCTCGGCCTGGCCGGAGGGCGGTCGGCGCCGCAGCGCCCCCCGGGCGGCCGAGCCGCCCGTTGCTCAAAACCCCGGTGCCGCGCCGGGCGCGCCTGCGGCGTGGTCCGGGCAGTCGAGCCTGAGATCGGCGTCCCCCAGGGGAGCGTCCACGAAGGCGCAGTGGTGCGGCCGCACCGGGTCCGGGTGCACGCTGGGCCGGAAGTGGGTGCAGGTGGGGCACATCCGTTGCAGGGGAAGGCGGCCGCGCTGCTGGAGGACCAGGATCAGTTTGACTAGGGCCGCGAAAAGGGTGGCCTGCTCCGGGGGCGTCAGGCTGTCCACCGCCTCCAGGATGGCGTCGGGCCAGTCGGCCAGGGCCGCGGCGTGGCGGCGCCCCTCCTCGCTGAGCCCGAGGCGGAGGGCCCTGCCGTCCTCGGACGACCGCTCGCGCACCACCAAGCCCTTGCGGACCAAGGCCTGCACCGCCTCGCTTACCGTGGCCGGTGTCACGGCCAGGGCGCGGGCCAGGTCTCCAAGTCTGCAGCCCTCGGGATCCCGGGCCCGGAGGAGGGTCAGAATCTGGGCCTGGGTGGGGCTGAGACCGCGGGCGGCCGAAGTTTGCCAGGCGCCGTGCTTGAGGGCGAGCCCGATCTTGGCCAGACCGGTTGTCACCCGCTCGGCCAGGGGGTCCGGGGGATGGTCGGCAACCTCCGCCACGGGGCATCCCTCCTTGGGGTAAGTATTTAGGAGTCCTAAGTAAATGTCAAGGGGGTACGGGGCCGGCCGTTTCGTCAGAGCCCGGCCGCGAGGAGCCGGCGGATGAGCTGGGTGCGGCTGGCGACGCCTACCTTGGCGTAGACGCGGGAGAGGTGCTTTTTCACCGTATCGAGCTCGATCCCCAGCCGGCGGCCGATCTCCCCGTTGGAAAGACCGTCCATCACCGCCAGGGCCACCTCCCGCTCCCGGGGGGTGAGGAGGTCGAGGGGGGCTTCCCCTTTGCGCGGGCGCTGGGGGGCATCCCCCGCCTCCCCCGCTCCTGAATCTACGGCCTTTCCCCCGGCGGCGGGCGGCGCGACCGCCTTTTCCGCCGCCCAGGCGGCGAGCCTTTCCGCCAGGAGGTCTGCCATGGCCCCGGCTTCGCCGCCCGTCGGGGTCTCCTGGCTGTGGGCGAGGCGCAGGAGGAAGCCGGCCAGGCGGGGACCGCGCAGGTCCAGGATGTAGGTGGGACTCGGGAAGTCGGAGCCGAAATCGTGGTGCGTGGCTCCGGGCACCTCGAGGAACCCGCAGCGCCGCAGAATGTCCTGGAAGAAGGGGACGGGCGAGGAGGCGAGAAGGCGGCCGTGGCGGAAAGCCACCCCGAAGAGGTCGCGGAAGAGGGCGGCGCGGGCGGGAGCGTCGTCGAGGTCGCGAGTGTTGATGTGCCTTATGTACCAGGCGGAGGCCTCTTCCGGCGGGACGGCGTACCCGGCCCGCTCCGCGGGGGCGAGGTGGCGGAAGTAAGGCCCCGTCACGGGCTGTTCCTCGAGGTAGGGCAAAGTGCCGGCGTGGACGGGGATGAGGACGGAGATCCCGCGCAGCCGGTCCTTTTCGTCCCGCGCCATGCGCACCACCCCCGGGCCAAGGCTCAGGTAGCCCGGGAGGTCGAGGGGGGCGCGGAGGAAGTCCACCCAGGGCATGGAGTAGCTGAAGCGGCGGCCGCTCTGGGGGTCGGTCACCTCGAAGGTGGAGGGGCCGGTCGCCAGGGCCCGCTCCCGGCACTCCTCGAAGTAGGCCATAAGTTCGGGCAGGTCAGCCCCGGTGGCCTGGCGGACAAACAACCCCTCATCTCCCTCCTCCCGGCCGAAAAAGACGGCCTGCAGCAGCGCATCCCCTAAGAGGTAGAAAAGGTCCGCCAAGGCGGCGGACCAGCGCTCGCGGCTCGCCGGGCCCGCCAGCACGCGCAGCCGGCCCGCCACGGCGCGGCCGCGCAATTCCTCCCGCCTGGCTGGCGCCCGCCACCCGAGCTCAGCCCGGAGGGCCCGGCGTACGAGGGAATGCAGCGTCCAGCCCGCGGCTGTTCCCCGCACGAAGGAGAGGGCGGTGAGCCGCTCGAAGTCCGCGGTTTCCACCGCCTCTCCCGCCGTCTCGGCCAGGGTCTCCTGATCAAAGCGCCGGAGGACCGCCGCCGCCTCCAGGAGCCGCCGCAGGCGCTCGTCCGGCACCTCCCTCAACCACCGCCTGGCCAGCCCCGCCACCACCTCGGGGTGGTCGGCCGCCCGCTCCAGCGCTGCCGGCCCCTCCCGGCGCGCCACGGCCACGGCCAGGGAGAGCGCCAGCGGGTTGCCGTGGGTGGAGAGCCAGGCCGCCTCGGCCAGGCGGGTGATCCCTCCGCCCCTCCCGCAGAGCCCGGGGAGTTCGTGCCCGGCCAGGTACCGCCTGGTCTCGCTCCGGTTGAAGCCGCCGAGGGGAAGCTCGCACACCAGCTCCGGCCAGCCGCCGGCGTGGCGCCAGAGGGCGCGCAGCGGCACCCGTCCGGCGATAACGGTACGCGCCCCGGGAGGCAGCCGGGCCAGAACGGCCTCCCGCACCCAGTGCTCGAGGGGCCCCGCCTCCTCGTAGCTGTCCAGGGCCAGCACCACCCGGGCAACCCGGCGTCCTGTTCCCCGAACTGCCGCTGCCGCCCCGGCCGCCTCCCCACCGAGGGTGTGCAGCTCGGACAGTATGTCCCGCAGGCGGTCAGTGAAGGCTCCCCCCGCCAGGTCCACGAGAAACCAGCGCACGCCCTCCCCCGCCGCGGCGGCCTGGAAGGCGTCGAGAAGGGTGCTCTTCCCCACCCCGCCCGGACCGTGCACGTTCAGGATGGGTCGCCCGCTTCCCGCCTCCCCTCGCAGCCAGCGGAGAAAGCGGCGCATCTCCCGCCTCCGCCCCATGATGGCCACGCCACCGCCCCCCTCGGGAAAACGCATATCCTCGCCTCCATGTTAGCGGGAGGGAAGCGGATGTACCACTTAAGTGGAATTCATTTGTTGGCTTTATTGCTGTACGTTGAGCGGAAAGGGAACGGGTTCCTGGCGAAGGGGGGCGTGCATCACTCGCTCCTTTGCCTCAACCAAAGGGTTGCTATGCAATGGAGCCTTGTCAATGGGGTCAGGGCCAACTTACGTGCTCGCGGCCGCTGCCTTGTTAAACGCCTGGATATCACAGGGGCCGGGTTAAACGTTCCCGGCCCCCTTGGAACCACATCACGGCAACACGGCAGGTCAATATAACCAGGAGGAGCGGATGGGATGAAAGCGGAGCGAGGGACCGAGGCCAAAGACGCAGGCGCCCTTTCCCGGCGGCGGTTGCTGCGGCTGACCGCCTATACCGTTCCGATGTTGGCCGTCCTGGATGTGGCTGGCGCCGCTCGGGTGATGGCCCAGTCCGGTCAGGTGAAGTGGTATCGGGATGACGACGGGGATGGGTTCGGGCGGTGCGACGACTGGATGTGGGGCCCGGCCGACGGGCCACCGCCGGATTTGCAGCACAGGGCCAAGGTATGCGGGGACTGTGACGACTGGAACCCCACGGTCCATCCGGCGATGCCCGAGCTTCCGGGAGATGGCCTGGACAACAACTGTGACGGCACGGCGCTCTGAGCCGGCCGGCGGCCCAAGGAGTACATGTTGGGTATAGTGCCGGGAACCGGTGGCGCCTTCCGCCATGCGCTCGACGCGGAAGCGGCGCAGCGCCGTAAGATGACCTAACCCCCCACCCGTGCAGCGGGACGGCCCTTGCCAATCTCGCCTCGTGGAGGAAAGCGGCGGTTCAGGCGAACTAGCCGTACCACCAAGGTGGGATTGACCTGGGGCTTTTGCTCCGGTAGGTCTAGTTCTAAGGGGGCATGGACTCCGATGCCCGGCCGAACTCCCGATCAAGCGAATCAGCGGGAGGGGAGGCGGGGAAAGGGGATGGTGGCGATGCCGGCGGTTTATGGGGGCGGTTGCATGGCCATGGCCGGCCGCGGCGGGAAGAGGCACGGCGACTCCGGGAGCCGACTGCGGTGGATAGCCAGGGCTTTGCTCCTTGGCCTCGTGGTCCTGGTGTTGTCGGGGGTGACGGCGAGCGCCCTGAACTGGAACCAGGTTCCGTCCGGGACTTCCGAAACCCTTTACGACACCACCTTCGCTCACGGGATCTTCGTCGCCGTGGGCTCAAACGGCACCATCCTCACCTCCCCGAGCGGCGGGGCCTGGGCCGCCCAGTCCTCCGGCACGACGACCATCCTGAACGGCGTGGCTTCCGCCAACGGCGGCGGTCCGCCGGGCAGCGCCGAGTGGGTGGTCGTGGGGCATAACGGCACCGTGCTCTACTCCCCCGTGGCGGCGGCTAATTCCTGGCTGCCGGTGCCCGCGGGCGGGCTTCCGCCCGGCCTCGGCGCTGCTCTTCTTGAGCAGATCACCTACGGCGGGCCCGCAGGCGGTAAGCTGTACGTGGCCGTGGGCTGGGGCGGCACCATCATCACCTCCCCCGACGGTCTCACCTGGAGCCAGCCCACCTCCGGGACGGCGGCCAATCTCGCCGACGCGGAGTACGGGGGCGGCCAGTTCGTGGTGGCGGGCTGGGGTGGCACCATCCTCACCTCGCCGAACGGCTCCGCCTGGACGGCCCAGTCCTCGGGCACCGGCGCCAACCTTTACGATCTGGCCCATGGCTCCGGCACCTGGGTGGCCGTAGGTGCCGGGGGAACCATCCTTTACTCCCCAAACGGAGTGACTTGGACCGCCGCCGCCTCCGGAACGGGCCTCGATCTCTACGACGTGATCTTCGACGGTTGCCGCTTCGTGGCCGCGGGGGCCGGCGGGACCATCCTCACCTCGCCCGACGGGATCAATTGGACGCCCGACTCGAGCGGCGTTTCGGCCAGCCTCTTTGGGCTGGCCGCCGGCAACGGGGTGGACGTGGCCGTGGGCACGGGAGGCACGGTCCTGGTGGCCAAGGGCTGCCAGCCATCCCCGAGTGCCTGCGCGCCTCTCCCCGCGGGGGCCGTGGCCTGGTGGCCGCTCAACGAAACGGCCGGAGCCACCGCCGTCGCCGACCTCGTGGGCGGGCACACCGGCACGCCCATGTCCGGACCGGTCGGCTCCGGCGGCCCCAACCCGACGGCGGGCATGGTGGGCGGCGCCCTCTATTTCTACCTTGACAACACCTACGTGAGGGTGCCCGACAGCCCGGCGTTGAACTTCGGCACAGGTGACTTCACCATCGACGCCTGGGTTAATCCGGTCCAGGTCGGCCCGGCCTGGTTCCAGCCCATTGTGGACAAGGTGGCGCCCACCGGCACCCCCGGCGGCGCCCAAGGCTACCGCCTCTATATAAAGAACGGCCAGCTCCTGTTCGAGCTCTTCGATGGCAATACCTCTGCCCTCGTCGCCGCACCCGCCGGCACCATCAGCTATGGAACATGGCAGTTCGTGGCCGCGGAGCGCGCGGGCGGCGCGCTGAACCTCTATGTCAACGGCGCGTTGGCCGCCACGGCAACGCTGCCGTCCGGCTTCGGCAGCGTCAGCAACACGGCCGACCTGCTGGTGGGCGGTATCACGGCGGTCGGGTTCCCCGCCATGCCCATCATCGGCGAGATTGCCCTCGACGAGGTCGAGCTCTTCAACCGTGCCGTGAGCCAGCAGGAACTGCAGACCATCTATCAGGCCGGGCCGACGGGCAAGTGCCCGCCAGCCGACCTGGAGATCAAAAAGGAGTTGCTGACCTCTCCCGTGGTGGCGGGTCAGCCGGTAAGCTACCAGATCACGGTGACCAATGTGGGCGGCAGCCCGTGGTCCGGCTGGATCGGCTTCAGTGACCCCCTGCCGGCGGGAGCAGGCAGCCCCTCCTTCACGGCGCCGGCGCCCTGGTCGTGCAGCGTGAGCGGTGGCGTGCTCATGTGCACCTACAACGGCGGGCCGGGCTTCTCCCTCCCGCCGGGTCAGTCGCTGCCGCCCGTCACCGTGACTTTCACCGTGCCGGCCGGTGTCTCCACCATCAAGAACTGCGCCCGGGTCTTCGCCCAGAATATGGACGCGAATCCTTCCAATAACCTATCCTGCAGCGTGGCCGACGTCCTTCCGCCGCCGCCCGGCGGTAGCTGCGCCAAGTTGCCCGCGGGAGCCGTGGCCTGGTGGCCGCTCAACGAGACCGCCGGCGCCACCGCCGTCACCGACCTCGTGGGCGGGCACACCGGCACGCCCTCTACCATGCCCGGGGTCCCTGCGGCCGTGGGGTCGCTGCTCGGTCCCAAGCCGGTGGCCGGCATGGTGGGCGGTGCCCTTCTCTTTGACCGGGACGACTGGGTGCAGGTGCCAAACAGCCCCGCCCTCAACTTCGCCGGCGCCTTCACCGTGGATGCCTGGGTCTATGCCCCACCTCAAAGCGCCGCCCTGTACCAGGCCATAGTGGATAAAGTGCAGGCCGTAACCGGCACGCCCACGGGCGTCATCGGCTACCGGCTCTACGTCAAGAACGGCAACATTCACTTCGAGCTTTCCGACGGCAACTCCGTAGCCACGGTGACAGCGCCGGCCTGGTTCCCTTACGGGACATGGGTATTCGTGGCCGCGGAGCGGACGGCGAACAGCCTCGACGTCTATGTCAATGGCACCCTGGCGGCCACGGCGGCGCTGCCCGCCGGTTTCGGCAGCGTCGGCAACGGTGCCGATCTCCTCCTGGGCCAGATCACGACCGCAACTTCTCCTCCCGCTCCCAATCCCAGCGACGGCTGGATCGCCCTCGACGAGGTGGAGATATTCAGCCAGGCCGTCAGCCCCCAGGACCTCCAGGCCATCTATCAGGCCGGCCCTAAGGGCAAGTGCCCGCCGCAACCCGTGGGCAAGCCCGACCTGGCCATTACCAAGGTGCAGGAGGGTCCCGCCGTGGTGGGTATGAACGTGTACTACCAGATCTACGTGGCCAACGTGGGCACCGCTCCCATGCCCGGTCCCATCACGGTGACCGACCATCTTCCCGCCGGGGTGGTGCTACAGGCGGCCGGCGGCCCGGCGGGCAGCGGCTGGGCCTGCTCGCCCTCTCCCCCGCCGCCCGTTCCCGGCCCCGTCACCGTCACCTGCACGCACCCCGGTCCTGTTCCGGCCGGCGGCAGCCTGCCGCCCATCATTATCCAGGCCAAGGTGACGGGCAAGCTGGTGAAGCCGGGTTCCCTCACCAACTGCGCCTCCGTGACCGGCCCCAACGCGCCGGGCACCACCCTGCCCCTTGACCAGAACCCAGCCAACGACAAAGCCTGCGTTACCTCGCCCGTCGGCCTGCCGGGCGCCATCTGCGGCGTCAAGTGGCTGGATACCGATGGCGACGGGGTGCACGACCCCGGCGAGCCCGGCCTCTCCGGCTGGACCATCGAGATCCGGGATGCGGCCGGCAATCTTGTGGCCACGGTGGTGACGGGCAAAGGAGGCCGCTACTGCTATAAACCCCTGGTTCCTGGCACCTACACCGTGGGCGAGGTCCTCCAGCCTGGCTGGATCCAGACGGCACCGCAACCGGCGCCGCCGGGCACTCACACCGTGACGGTGGCCTCTGGCCAGACGGTGACGGGCGTGGACTTCGGCAACCGGCCGCAGAAGATCGGCCCGTGGTGGCCCATCGGGGTGCCCGTGAACCTTCCCGTAAGCAGTCCGGACCTGTGGGTGGGCAAATATGTGTATGACTCAAGCCGCACGGCAGGGTGCCTTGCCGGTTGCTACTACGCCCAGGTGATCTTCGGCATTGATGTGACCAACGTGGGGAACGCGCCCACACCGGCGTCCTTCACCGTGAACGACAGCTTCCCGGCCGGTTTCCAGGTATTCTCCGTAAATGCTTCCGGCTGGTCGTGCACCCCGGCCGCGCTGCCGGCCGCCGGGCCCGTCACGGTGAGCTGCTCCTTTGGCGGTACCCTGGCACCGGGACAGACGGCGCACCTGGAGATAACCGTCCGGCGACCGCTATCGGCTCAGGAGTTCTGGGCCGGGTACTACATTGGAACAAACTGCGCCGCCCTTGTCCCCAATCCCTGGGATCCTGTCCCTGCCAACGACCAGGCGTGTATCGCGTTCGGGTATTGACGCGCGATGGCAACTATTGGCAGGCGGCTCGACCGCGGCCAAGCCGGGGACGGGTTTTGGAATGTCTGGCAATGTGCACAGGGGGTGTGTCTGGTAGGTGAGAAGGTTATTTCGGAGAGAGACTCTGGGAGCTGCCCTGGCCTGCTCGCTTCTCCTGACGAGTGTGATACCGCCCGGTCCGCCCGTGGCCCATGCCCAGGCGGTGATCGCCACGGTGCCGGCCGGTACTTATCCCGTGCATATCGCGGTGAACCCGGCGACAAACCGGATCTATGTGGCCAACGAGGGCAGCGACGACGTGACGGTGATTGACGGTGCCACCAATGCCGTCCTGGCCACCGTCCCCGTCGGCGACATGCCCCGGCGCCTGGCTGTCAACCCGGCCACCAATAAGGTCTACGTGGCAAACTGGCTCGGCAACAGCGTAAGCGTCATCGACGGCGCGACCAACGCGGTGACGGCCACCATTCCCATAGCCGCGCCCCGCGACCTGGCGATCAACGCCTCCGCCAACCGGGTCTACGTTCTCGACGCCAACCACAAGCTTGTCGTCATCGATGGGGCCACCGACGCCATCCTGGCTAACGTGTCCACCGGCACGACGCCATCCGCCATTGTCGTCAACCCGGCCACCAACCGCATCTACGTAGCCAACGCCAGCAGCTACACGGTCACGGTGGTCGACGGGGCGAGCAACGCCGTGCTTGCCACCGTGTCCACCGGCCTCATCCCGCTGGCGATCGCCGTCAACCCGGCGACGAACAAGATTTACGTCTCCAACTTCAACAGCGGCAGCGTGACGGTCATCGACGGGGCCACCAACGCCACGACGACGGTAGCCGTCGGCCCAAATTCTCGGCCTCGGGACCTGGCCGTCAACCCCTCGACCAACAAGGTTTACGTGACCAACCTCGGCGGCTTCGGGAGTGTGGCGGTGATCGACGGCTTGACCAACACCGTGTCCGCCACCCTGTCCGGCTTTTGGTCCGCGGCGCCGACGGCGGGGCCGTCCGCTTACGTGGCCGTCGATCCGGGCAACAACCGGGTCTATGTCACCGGTTACAACACGGTGATGGTCTTCAACGGCGTCAACGACAACCTCCTGGCCACCCTGCCGGTCGGCGGCGGCCCCTTCGCCCTGGCCGTCAACCCCTCGACCCACCTGGCCTATGTGGCCAACCGCTATGGCAATAACGTTTCGGTGATCGGCGAGCCGCGCCGGGCCGGCGATGCCGTCGGCACGCCGGTGCTCATGCGGCCCGACCTGGCCGTGACCAAGCAACTCCTAGGTGCCGCCGTGTCCGGCCAGCAGGTCAAGTACCTCGTGGCGGTCACCAACGTGGGGACGGCGGCCATGCCCGGCCCGATCACCGTCACCGACACCCTGGGCGCGGGGCTGACCTACATTTCGGCGGCCGGCAGCGGCTGGACGTGCACCCCTGCCGCCGGTCCCGTACCCGGTCCGACGACGGTTACCTGCACCCACCCCGGCCCGCTGCCGACGGGCGGCGTGCTGCCGGCCATCACCGTCACCGCCCAGTCGGACGGGACGACGGAGGGGGTGACCAACTGCGCCGCGGTCAAAGGAGCCAAGGACGCCGCCGACGTGCCCCTGGATCAAAACGACGTCAACGACCGGTTCTGCGTTGAGACGCCCCTGCAACAGCCGGCGCCCAAGCCCGACCTGGCCGTCGCCAAAAAGCCCATCGCTCCGCTCGTGGCCGGCCAGCAGTCAAGCTACCAGATTGCCGTAAGCAACGCGGGCGCGGTGCCGGCCCCCGGACCCATCGTCGTCACCGACACCCTGGGCGCGGGGCTCACCTACGTCTCGGCGGCCGGCAGCGGCTGGACGTGCACCCCTTCCGCCGGTCCTGTTCCCGGCCCGGCGACAGTCACCTGCACCCACCCCGGCCCGGTGCCGGCTAACGGCGGCCTGCCGCCCCTCACCCTCACCGCGCAGGTGGCCGCCGACGCCAAGGAGGTCAAGAACTGCGCCCAGGTGAAGGCCGTAGAGCAGCCGCCTGCGGGGCCGGGAGAACCGTGGGTCTTCCTTCCGGACGCCAACCCGGCCAACGACCAGGCCTGCGATGTCTCGTCCGTGGGCTCCGGCTCGGAGAAGCCCGGGAGGATCTGCGGCGCCAAGTTCCTGGACCACGACGGGGACAGGGTTTGGGACGCCACCGAGCCGGGCCTGCCCAATTGGACGATCCAGGTCAAGGACGCCGCCGGCAACGTGGTGGGCTCGGCTACCACCGGTGCCAAGGGGCGCTTCTGCCTAGAGGTGCAGCCGGGCACCTATGCGGTCTCCGAGGTGGTCAAGCCCGGCTGGGTACAGACATCACCTCCGCCGGTGCCGCCGGGCACGGCCACCGTCACCGTAGCGGCCGGCCAGATGGTGAACGTCCTCTTCGGCAACCGGCCGGAAAAGAAGCCCTGCTGCCTCACCTTCACCCTGCAGGGCGGCAAGGACGATAGCTTCTCTACGGTGGACGGGGCCGCGGCCGAGCCGGCTAACCCCGTTCCCAACGCCCCTCCCGCCTGGTCCGGTTCCCACTTCGACCAGGCGCAGTACAACCGGGCCTTCGCCCACCGCTTCATCCTGCCCGAGGGGAGTTGCCTCCGCGCGGCCAAACTGGAGGTGCGGGCCAAGCCCCTGGGCGCGGAGACCGAAAATGACCGCATCTACCTCTACAGCCCCTTCGGCGGTCCCGCCCAGTGGGTGGCCAACTTCGGCACCGGCAGCGGCAACGCCGGGGGAGCCGACCTCCTGCCCAACCCGTGGACCGCGGCCGGCTACGGCAGCGGGCAGACCTTCACCCTGGATCTGGCGGCTCTGCCTCTGCCGGGCGGCGGTAGCATGAGCCTCCTGGCGGCCCTGGACCAAAGCCGCGTCCTCGACCTGGCGGTGCAGGATGACTCCGGTGTCGACTTCGCCCGGTTGACGGTCACCTTCTGCGAGTGCGCCCCGGGCGAGCGCGAGGCGGTGGCGGCGGAGGCCAGAGGCGGCGCCTCGGAAGTGCGTCTCACCATTGGCAAACCTGTGCTCCTCTCCGACGGCCTCGACCGGGAGATTGACGTCCCGCCGGTGATCCGCGGCGGCCGCACCTTCCTGCCGGTGCGCGTCCTGGCCGAGGCCCTGGGGCTGGACGTGGCCTGGGATCCGGCGGAGCGCAAGGTGACCCTCACCCGCCCGATCGAGGATCCGCCCCTCACGGTTGAACTGTGGGTGGGGAAAGCGGAGGCAACCGTTACGGGTGGCCGGGGCGCCAAGCTGACCAAGGCCGACGCCGCCCGCGGCATCGAGAAGAAGGACATCCGCCGGGTGGCCATCGACCCGGCCAACCCGGACGTCGTTCCCTTCATCGAGAACGGCCGGCTGATGCTGCCGCTGCGTTTCATCGCCGAGACGCTGGACCTGGATGTGGGCTTCGAGCCGCAGACGCAGCAGCTGACGATCAAAGAGAAGAGCTCGAATGTGAAGGAGCAAAAGCCGGGAAAGTGGGTGTGTGTCGAATCCCACTTCGACTGGCTGCAAGGGGAGGTTTGCGACCGTTGGCAATTCGTTCCTGACCCCCCTTATAGCGGGCAATGAGCGGAGGTGTGGCGGTGCGCGGGGCCGGGGGCGGATGCCTCCGGCCTTTCTATGTGCGTACCTTCCGGCAGCCTTCCCCGGCCAAAATGAGGCTACACCCTGGCGCGTGCGCCGCTCCCTCACCAGCGTCGCCAGATCCGGGTGCTGGATTGGACCCGTCCCCTCCTTTCCTCCACATCCCCTGCTCCCTCGCCGGCCTCATCAACCAGAGAGCGAAACGAAGGTAGCTCGAATTCTGTCGAAGGATGTCGAAACCTTTTTTGGTGAATGAAGCCGTCGAAGGAAGTATTTTGCCCCCCCCCCTGTAGAAAGTACAGCGTAGGACGCTGCCAAATCCGTCCTAAACCTAACTGAGTCCGTGCTTCTTCCGGGAAAGCGAACGCTCGGCTCCAGATGGCTCATCGCTTTGTTAAGGTTCGGGATTCACGGGGGCGGAGACTAAGGTGCCGAAAGGGGGGATGGTTCGGGCAACACACCGAGTTGCCTGGCGCACGGGGGCAAGGTGACTCAGGGCAGTAAAAGATTAAGGAGGGAATGTTCCAATGGCTCGCAAGCTAGCGGTTACGGCTGTCTTAGTCGTTGCCCTTTCTCTTGCCAGTATCAGGCCTGTGTTAGCCCACCACGGTTACTATGTATCACGCGTTTGCGAGTTATTGCCGGCCACGTTCCTTCTCGAATCCATCACCTGGGACAAATGGGATCCCAACATAACCAACGAGTGGGTGGTTAGCGCCCACTACAACTGGGCGGGAACACAGTATATTGACGGTGGATCAAACGGTCCTGGTACTGGGCTTTTCGGTTCGGCACGCTACGGCGACTGGCACGTGTTCGGATCATATCGCGTACGCGGGTATCATGAATACGTACATAGCGGAAGGCTATATTGGCACGTCTCGGATACGACCACATGCCTAAGCATTTTCTGAAGGAGGAGGTAAGGGTAAAATGAGAAGGAAAAAGGACATATTGCTTGTCCTTCTTGCTACCGCCACGGCTTTCGGCCTTCTTGGAGTGATAAGAGCAGCGTCCGAGCCGGATTTCGGGGGGCCGGACGGCAGGCTGCCGGGGAAAATAGGGGAAGCCCTTATTGTGTCCGCGGACGAGGCTGTCTCCCGGCTGGGTCCGCGTCTCGGTGCCGAGCACCGCGACATGACCCAGCGGATGCTGGAGCAGGTAAGGCGCACGGGCTTCGTGGAGATAACGGAGGACCAGGTCCTGCGCTTGGCCAGGGTCGAGCGCGACCGGAAGGACTTCTTCCCGAAGATGCCCTTGGAGGAGCTTAAGAAGAAGGCCAGCTTCCCGTTGCGTACACCCAAATGGCTTCCTCCGGCTGCCGAGTACGCCGGTGCCCTGCGGGCCGGCATCCCCGGCCAATGGAGGTCCATCACCCTGTTCTATAAACTGCCAGACGGCGAGTTCTACATTGGCCAGGTGGACCTTTCTAACGGAGGAGTCATCTACCCCGCCGAGTTCGTGACCGAAACGGTGCACGGACAACGGGCGCATTTCCTGCAACAGCGCGTGGCGCAGACGGGGGAAGTAATACGATCCTTGGCGTGGGTGGAAAACGGCGTCGGTTACGAGGTACAGGGAAACCTCTCCAAGGAGGCGCTCAAGCAAATCGCCGAGTCACTGTCGCCCTGAACGGACGCGTCTTTCCCTGGCTCGCGGTGCGGTGAGATGGCCCTGGGCGTGCGCCTCTTCCCCACCGCGGCCCGGTCGCCGGCGGCCTCACCCTGGCAGGCCGGCGAAACGCAAAGCGTCCTCCCACATCCAGCGGTTTTTGAAAAAGCAATAGACGGTGATCGGCTCCTCCCCCCTCCGCGAGGAGAGCGCGCAGCTCCTCAAAGTCGGCGTCGGTATAGCGGTAGCCGAAGCCGGTGCGGCCGTGCAGGCGCCGGTACCTGACGGGGCCCCTCAGCGCCCGCGCCATGGGGCCGAAGGGATCGCCGGCCGGTATGAGGCTGAGCTCGGCGCAGAGGGCGGCCACCTGGTCGGGGGTCCACGCCCCGCGCGGCTCCCAGGCCAGCGGGATGCCGGCCCGGCGCAGTTCGGGCACCGTGGCGCGGAGGCTGGCCAGATGTTCCGCCTCGGGTCCGAAAGAAGCCGGCGTTTGCAGGAGGATGCAGTCCGCTCCGACAGCGCGCACCACGGCCACCGTAGCCTCCCAGGCCCGCCGCACCGCCTCCGTCGGACGAAGGTAACCGCACTCCGCGGCTTCCTCCGGCGGCAGGCGCATCCGCAGACGGCGATAGGTGGGGCTCGTGGGGGGATGGGTGATGAGCTGCCAGGCCTTGAGGCAGAAGACAAACCCGGCTGGCACCTCTTCCCGCCACCGCGCCGCCGTGGTCGGCGCCGGCGGTTGGTAGAAGGTCTGCTGTATCTCCACACCGGCCAGGTGCTTAGCGTAAAGCGCTCTGCGCACAGGGAAGCCGCAGCAGCCCACGACCATCCGCACCCCTCCCCACCCCTTTCCCGGCGCTTCTACCCCTTCTCTTCCTATGGCCGTTGCTGCTCCTCTCAGCGGAGGAGACGCGGAAGCTCGCTGTGCGGCGGAGGAAGCGGTGAGAAGGCGGGGTGGTCGCGCATCTCGTGGGGTCCTGGAGCCGGTCCCCCGGGGAGACAACCTCCATGCCGTCTACCGCGCCGCGCGGGCAGCCGGCCGATTCCGCCCCGGGACGGAAGACCTCCCGTCGCCGTTGCCGCTGGGGTTCGTCCCCGCCCCGCCCGCCATGGTGACGTGGAGGCCGTAGAGCCGGTCCTCGGCCACAATGTGGCCGTTCAGCCACTCCCGCAGGAAATTGAGGAGGTCCAGAGGCCGGGCCCGTCCGGCCCGCAGATCCTCGGCCATGGCGCGGGCGCGCTGGAGAAGCCGGTCATGGATGGCTTTGTGACGGGGAAGATCGGGATAGGCCATGGATTGCATGAACTCTTCCTCATGGCGCAGATGGCCCTCGGCGTAGGCCAGAAGACCGCGGACTGCCTCTTCCAGTCCGGAGCCTGTCATCATGGCGCTGTGGGTGACGTTGATGAGGCGGACCAACTCCCGGTGCTCGGCGTCCATGGCCCGCACGCCGGTGGCGTACTCCTCCCGCCAGGGCATGTAGGCGGCGGTGGTCTCCGGCAAGCGGAGTTCCCGGATGCGGACCATGCCCTCCCGCACCGCCAGGAGGCGTTCGATCTCGGGGAAGAGGGAGACGGTCAACTGCACGGCGGCAGCCGTATCCTCCAACACGGCCTGCAACCGCCGCACCCCTTCCTGGGTTACCTCGCCGGCTTCGGTCACCGAACGACGAATCTCTTCGCCGCGGTTCTTCATCCCCTCGGCGGCGGCCGCGTTCTGCTGGGCGGCCGCGCCGACCTCGGCTGCGGCGGCGGCCACGGCGTCGGCCTGTTCCTTCAGGGACGCCGCCACCCGCCCCACCGCCGCCACGGCGGGACCGGCCCGGGCCACGGCCTCCTCGACCCGGCCCATTGCCTGGGTCACCAAGCCCGTGGCCGCCTGCCCCTGGGTAACAGCCGCCGCCTGCTCGGCCACCATGTCCTCCACGTGGCGCGAGTCCTCCCGCACCGCGGCGATGAGGTTCTCCACCTCGTCGCTGGAACGCCGCGCCTTCTCGGCCAGGCTTCGCACCTCCTCCGCCACCACGGCGAAACCGCGTCCGTGCTCCCCCGCCCTGGCGGCCTCGATGGCGGCGTTGAGGGCCAGGAGTTCCGTCTGATCGGAAACCTCGCGGATGGAGTTAACCAGCCCCGCAATCTCGGCCAGGCGTCCAGCCAGACCCTGCCAGGCCTCGCGGAGACTCACGGCGGAGGCCGCGATCCGCTCGAAGAGGGCCCCCTGCTCGGCCAGGGCCTGCCCGGACCGGGACGCCGAGGCCCTCATCTCCGCCACGGCCCCGTCCAGGGCGGCGACGGCTGTCGCCAGTTGCCCCGCCCCCTCGGCCAGGCGCGGCGCGATACCCTCCAGTTCTTCCGCCCTGGCCGCCAGGGAGTCGGCTCCCTGGGCCACGCCGCTCACGGTCTGGCACAGACCCTCGACGGCCCGGGCCACGTTGCGCACATTTTCGCCGAGCCCTTGGGCGACGCCCTCCGCGTCGGCGGCCCCGGCCTCGATGCGGTCGGCGCTGACCCGCAGAGACCGCCCTTTTTCCTCCAGCTGTCTCGCGGCGGCGTCGAAGGCCCCCGTGCTCTGCTCGAGAAAGCGGAGCAGGTCCCCCAATTGGCCGGCCCCCTGGGCCAGGTCCGCCTGGGCCGCCGCGATCTCGTCCCGGCCTCCCGTCGGCCGCGCGGCCTCCACCAGGTCGCCCCGGCCGAGGGCCGCCGCCTGCCGCGACAGACCCCGCACCGACTGCAGGACCAGGCGCCTGGCCGCCAGCAACAGGAGGCCGGTGACGGTCACGCCCGCCAGTCCGGCCGCCAGCGTCGCCGCCCCCGAGCGCCGTCTGGCTTGGCTGGCGCCGGCGTCGAGAGCCAGGGCGGTTTCCTTGAGTCGGGACTCGGCCGCCTTGACGCGGTCCACGGCGGCGGCCCGCGCGGCGGCCACGTCGTCCAGAAGGGCGCGGATGTCACCTCCGGCGTCGCGGGCGTCCATGGCCGCGGCACCGGTGCGCGCCAGGTGCTCCAGGGCCCGCCCGATGGTCTGGCGCTCCGCGGGCGCCGTCAGAGTCTCCAGGTTCTCCCTGGCCTCCTCCACCTCGGCGGCGAATTCCTTGCGCGCCGCCTCCTCGCCCGTGAGGAGGTATTGCGTGATATTCTGCGACACATGCCACACGTCGGCGCGTATCCGGGCGGCCGCAAACCGCTGCTCCGCCGCCGCCCGCGCCTGACCGAGCTGGCGGTGGGCTCCCTCGGCCAGCAGGATGGCCGTGCCCGCCGACGCCAGCACGGCGAGCGTGGCCGCCGCGGAAGTGAGGAAAAGCATCCTTCCTATGCTCACAGACCATACCTCCCTCGCTCTCCGGTCCCGAACCTGCCGGCCCCGGCCCGCCGGTTTCCGTCGCCGCCCGGTTTCCGTCGCCCCCATGCCGGGTCCCGCCGCCCCCGGAGCGGTTTGCGCTGCCGCGGGCGCGCAGGCACACCCAACCGGGCAGACCGCGCCCGGTCGTTTTCGACAGCCGCTTGCCAGCAGATCCGAGGGATGTCTCAGCGGGTAGAAGCCTTGTCTCCCGTCCCCGCCGGAGGCGGCTCTCGCCCCGTCCGGCCCTGGACAGGGCTTTTTATCGTCGTCCGGTACGCCTCCCTCCATCCCCCGAAGGGGCCATTTACCGCCCCCCTCCTCCCCGTCCGCTCTCCGCCGGCGGTGTCTCCCCGCGCGCCCGTGGCTTTGTGCCGGCCGGCGGAGAGACGTATATTCTTTCCATGCCCAACCGGCTGGCGGGTGAGACGAGTCCCTACCTCCTCCAACACGCGGGGAATCCCGTGGACTGGCATCCCTGGGGCGAGGAGGCGCTGGCGCTGGCGGCCGCGGAGAACCGCCCGGTGCTTCTCAGCATCGGCTACGCCGCCTGCCACTGGTGCCACGTCATGGCCCGCGAGTGCTTCGAGGACCCGGCCATCGCCGCCCTGATGAACCGCCTCTTCATCAACGTCAAGGTGGACCGGGAGGAGCGCCCCGACCTTGACCAGTTCTACCAGGCCGCCGCCCAGGTCCTGGGTTCAGGGGGAGGCTGGCCTCTCACCGTCTTCTGCCTGCCCGACGGCGGTCCCTTCTTCGCCGGCACCTATTTCCCGCCGGAGGACCGCCCGGGCCGGCCCGGTCTGCCCACGGTGATGGAGGCGGTGGCGCGCGCCTACAGGGAACGCAGGGCGCTGCTGGAGGAGCTGGCGCGCCGCGTGCGGGTGGCGGTGGAACGCCTGGGGCGGCCGGGGGGTGCGGCCCGAGCGCCCCTTGCCCCGCCGGGCGAATCCGCCGCGCGTCCCGGCATCCCCCTGCCAGGCGACCGACCCGGCGGGGCGGAGGTGCTGGCGACGGCGGTACGGGGTCTCCTCGGCCAGGCGGACCTGGTGCACGGGGGTTTCGGCGGCGCGCCCAAGTTTCCCCTGGCGCCGGGTCTGGCGCTCCTTCTCTGGGCCGTGCACCGCCTCGACCCCTGGGACGGGGAGACACGTCTGGCCGCCGGCCGCCACGCCCTCCTCTCCTTGCGGCGCATGGCGCAGGGTGGCATCCACGACCAGCTGGGCGGCGGTTTCCACCGCTACTCCGTGGATGCGGCTTGGACGGTACCCCATTTCGAGAAGATGCTCTTTGACAACGCCCTGCTGCTCCCCCTCTACGCCGCCGCGGCCTCCATCGTGCGCCGGGGCGCCCTGGCCTCGGCCGGAGGGGAGAAGGAGTGGGCGGCGACGGCGCGCACCACCGCCGGCTTCCTCCTGCGCGATATGGCCATGCCGGGCGGAGGCTTCTGCGCCAGTCTGGACGCCGACTCGCCCGCCCCCGACGGCGGTCACGGGGAAGGGCGCTTCTACACCTGGACACCGGCCGAACTGGCCGCGGTCCTGGGGCCGGCGGAGGGCGCTGCGGCGGCGCGCTTCTTCGGCGTGACGGAGGAGGGTGATGTGGATGGCCGGAGCGTCCTTCGCCTGGCTTCCTCCCCGCCGACGCCGTCGGTCGCCGGGGACGGTGCCGCCGCCGAGGGGGGACACACCGTGCCCACCCGCCTGGCCAGTTGGCGGGAGCGGCTGTTACCGGCCCGGGCACAGCGGCCCGCCCCGGCCCGCGATGACAAGGTGGTGGCGGGCTGGAACGGCCTGGCCGTATCCGGGCTGGCCGTGGCGGGGCGGCTGCTGGCGGAGCCGGACTGGATCGAGGCGGCCGCCCGCGCCGCCGCCTTCGTCCTGGATCACCTCGCCGCACCGGGAGGCGGGGTGCTCCGCTCCTGGCGTGGCAGGCCGGCCCCGGCGCCCGGCTTCCTCGAGGACCATGCCTACTTGTGCCTGGGTCTCCTGGACCTCCACCTGGCCACCCTGGAGCCGTCCTGGCTTCACCAAGCCCACCGTCTGGCCCGAATCCTCCTGGAGCGGTTCTGGGTGCGCGAGGAGGGATGGTTCCGCACGGCCGCGCCGCCCGCCGGGGGGGAACGGCGCGGCGGCCGGTCGGCGGCTGCCCCGGATCCGGCCCCGTGGGCGGAGGTGCGGGATGGCAGCCTGCCGGCGGCAGGCGCCGCCGCGGTCCTGGCCCTTCTGCGCGTCCACCACGCCACCGACGACCGCGACCTGCGCGCCGCCGCCGAGGCGGCCCTGGCCGCCCAGGAGCGGACGCTGAGGCGCCGCCCCCACGCCTGCGCCACCCTGGCCATGGCCTGGGACCTGGCGGCCGAGGGCCCCACGGAGGTGACCCTCGTCGGCGAGCGGCGGGAACCCCCCCTCGCGGACTGGCTGGCCCGACTGCACAGCCTCTATCTGCCCGATCTCGTCTTGCGGCACCGGCCCGACGACGGTCCTTCGCCCGCCGCCACGGTTTGCCGCCGCGGGGCCTGCCGGGGACCCTTGACGTCCTGGGAGGCTCTGGATCGTCTTCTGACGGATCCCCCGCCCGACCGGCCGACCTGACCCCATCCGGTGCCCGTCCGGCACCGACGGCGGAGGACGGGGCCCCGGCAGCGGTATAGCCGGCGTGGCGGGCGGGCAGGTTAAAGGGTGATCCGGCTTTGCCTCTCGCCTCCGGCGTCGTTGCAGCCGGCGGCCGCGCCGCAGCCGGGGCAGCCGGCGGGCGCGCGGTGGCCGGACAAGAAAGGAGCTGGTCAGCCGTGCGCACGGCGACCATCCAATGGGCGGCGGCCTTCCGCGCCGCTCTCCTGGCGGCCCTGGCCGTGACCGCCTTCGTCTACGCCTTCGCGCCTCTCTTTCGCGCCTCCCTGGGCGACTTCGCCCCCCTGGTGGCGAGGAGGCTCGGTCTCGTGGCGCCGGGGACCGGCGACGTCATCGCCCTGGCCACGGGCCTGGCGGCTCTGACGCTGGCGGCCGTGGTGTGGGGCCTCATCTTCGCCGTCATCCGCGCCGGCGTGCCCGGCCCCGACTGGGCGGTTGGCCTCGTCTACGGCTTTGCCACCTGGCTTGTGGGGCAGTTCGCCGTGGTGCCCGCCCTCGGCATCCCTGTGGCGGCGGCGCGCCTGCCCCTCACGCTGGCCGAGCACCTCCTCTTCGGTCTGCTTTTGGCTTGGTTCATGCGGGGCGCCCGGACCGGCGTGGCCACGCCGCCCTGACTCACCAGTAGCGCCAGCCCCGCGGCCAGGAGTAGACCCGCCCGTTGCGCACGGCGCTCCGCCACGCAGGGTGCTCGTAGATCTCCGCCAGCAAGCGGTGCCGGTGAGCGCGGTAGTGGCCCCGCTGCACGGTGCGGCCGCCGTCCGAGTACCACTCCATGGTCGTGCCCGTCTTGGGGAAGCCCGTCAGCTCCCCCCACTCCGCCTGCGTCCCGCGCCGAAAGATCATCGGCCCTCACCTCCTCCCGCCGCCGGGTTGTCCAGCCCGGCCCAATCTATGCGCCAAGGCGCGAGGGGGTGAACGGGCCGGCTCAGCGCAGGAGGAACCTTCCCCAGGCGGCGGCCACGGCTTCCTCCACCGCTTCGGCGGACACGGGCCGGCCGGCCACCTCGCAGAGCCCCCGGGCCTCGACCGCCAGGCGGCGGGCCGCCGCACAACGCTCCGCCTCCGACGGGAAGACAAAGAGCCTTACGATGGCGTCGGCCGGCAGGGCGAGGGCGATGCTCCCCTGGATGAGGACGGCTCCCTCCCGTCTCGCCTGGGCCACGCCGGCCACGCGGAACCCGGCCACCGCCACTGCCTCTCCCTGCCACGGAGCCGCCAGGCAGAGGGGGTGGCGACCGTGGCCGGCCGGCCGCCGCCGGGTGAGGGTCACGGTGAATCCGAGGGAGGCCAGGGCGGCGGCCAGAACCCTTTGGGCCAGGGAGTTGGTGGCCGCGGGAGAGGCGCCGAGGGTTGCGTCCCGCGCCGCCAGGGCAAAGGTCACGGCATCCCCATGCCAGACGGCGCGGCCGCCCGTGGGCCGCCTGGCCCACGCCACACCCCGGCGATCCAGCTCACGCCGGTCCAGACAGTCTTCCACCTGAAAGCGGCCCAGGGTGACGGCCGGGCCGCGCCACCGGTAGAGGCGCAGCGTCGGCGGAAAGGCGCCCGGCGCCGCCGCGCACGCCGAAAGGAGCAGGGCGTCCGCCGCCATGTTGGCCGCCGCCTCGCCCTCCCCGTGCCAAAGGATCCGCAGGGGCATCCCCCGCCTCGTCGCCCCCCTGCGCCGGCCGGCCGCGGCCCGCCGGCACGCTGTGACGCCTCCTAGGCTTCCCCGGCGGTGCAGGACGTCGCGCGCCGGCCCGCCGTCAGGCGGAGGGCAAGGTCGTCCAAGAGGCTGTAGATGACCGGCAGCACGACCAGGGTCAGGACCGTGGAGACAGCCAGGCCGAAAAGGGCCACCGTGGCCATGGAGGCCTGGAACTCGGCGCCCTCGCCGATGCCGAGGGCCAGCGGGATGAGACCCAAAATGGTGGCCAGGGCCGTCATCAGCACGGGGCGGAGGCGCACCATACCCGCCCGGCGGACGGCCTCCGACCGTTCCAGCCCCCGCCGCCGGAGCAGAATGATGTAATCCACCAGGATGATGCCGTTCGAGACTGCGATGCCGCTCAACATGAGAAAGCCGATGAGGGCCGTCACGTCCAGAGGCCGGCCCGTCAGCAAAAGACCCAGCACCGCCCCGATGAGGCCCAGGGGCACCGACACCATGACCGCCAGGGGGGCCAGGAGCGACTCGAACTCGGCCGCCAGGATCATGTACACGAGGAGGATGGCGGCGAGGACAGCCCACCCCATGGTGCGGAAGGCCTCGGCCATGTCCTCCTGTTCGCCGCCCAGGCGCGCCTCGTAACCGGGAGGCAGGGCGAGCCCCCGCAGGGCGGCCCGCACGTCGGCGGCCACCTCCCCCAGGGAGCGGCCGGACACCTCGGCGGTGACCAGCACCACCCTGGCCTGGCCGTCCCGCTGGATCGCGGCCTGGGCGAGGCCTCTCTCCAGGGTCACCACATCACCCAGAAGTGCGCGCCCGCCGGGCCCGGCCAGGGGGAGGGAAGCCAGCGCCTCCGGATCCCTCCTGACCCCTTCCTCCAGGCGCACCCGCACGTCCACCTCCTCTCCGCCCAGGCGGAGGCGGGTGGCCACGGTGCCGGCCACCGCCGTGTGCACCTGCTCGCCCAAAGTGGCCACCGAGAGCCCGAGCCGGCCGGCCCGGTCCTGATCAGGCACCGCCAGCAACTCGGGGCGCCGCTCCTCCACGCTGGATTGGACCTCGCGGGTGCCGGGCACGCGCCGCACCAGGTCTTCCACTGCGCGCCCCAACTGGTTCAACACCTCGGGGTCGTCGCCCCGCACGGAGACCTGGATCGGTCTCTCCGTCCGGCTGGAACCCATGCCTCCGGCCGGCACCACCCGGAACCGGGCGCCGGGAACCTCCAGAAGCCGGCGCCGCAGGTCCTCCATCACCTGCTCCGTGCTGCGCTGTCGCCGAGCCTTTTCCACCAGGCGCGCCTCGACCCGGGCCTGATGGCGGGAGCCCCCTTCGCCCGCCAGGATGGGGTCCTCCCCCGCCGAGCCCACCGTGGCCAGGACGTCCTCCACCTCGGGCAGGGAGCGGACCAGCCCTTCCACCCGGCGCACCACCCGGTCCGTCTCCGCCAGGGCCGACCCGCGCGGCAGCTCCACCTCCACCGCCAGCTGCCCCTCGTCCATGGTGGGGAGAAACTGCGCTCCGAGGAGGGGCACGGCGGCCACGCTGGCCGCAAGGGCCAGGACTGTGGCGCCCACCACGAGCCCCCGCCGCCGCAGGGCCGCCGTGACCAGGTTCCCGTAAAACTCCTGCAGCCGCAACCACGCGCCGCGCCGGCCGCCGCCCGTCGCGGAAACGGCGAAACCAGCCGGATCGGCTTCCCCGCGGACAGTCAGGGGAACCGGCGCTCCCCGACGGCCTCCACCGGCCAGGAGGCGAGCCGCCAGCATGGGAATGGCCGTGGCGGCCACCACCAGGGAGGCGATCAGGGCGAAGGACACGGCCAGGGCCATCTCCCGGAAGATCTCCCCCACCAGCCCCCGCACGAAGACGATGGGGACGAAGACGGCCACCGTGGTGAGCGTCACCCCGGTAACGGCGGGCAGGATCTCGCCGCCACCCGTGGCGGCCGCCTCGGCGGGGGAGCGCCCCTCCTCGCGGTGGCGGAAGACATTCTCCAGCACCACGATGGCGTCGTCCACGAGCCGTCCCACGCCCAGGGCCAAACCGCCGAGGGTGATCATGTTGAGGGTCATCCCGGAGAAGAAGATCAGGGCGAAGGCCCCCAGCAGGGAGACGGGGATGGCTATGGCCACCACGAGGGTGGTGCGCAGGTGGCGGAGGAAGAAATAGATCACCAGCACCGCCAGGACGGCTCCCTCCACCGCCCTGCCGGTCAGGTTGGCCACCGATTGGCGCAGGAACCGCGCCTCATCGAAGAAGACGGCGGTCCGGAGCCGATCCGGGAGCTCGGCCCGCAGGCGGGCCAGCTCGGCGTTGACCACGCGCGACACCTGGAGGGCGTTGGCGTCGGTGTCCTTGCGGACGGCCAGGCTGACGGCGGGCTTGCCGTCCAGGCGCGCCAGGGCGTCCGGCTCGGCCAGGCCGTCGCTGATGGCGGCCACGTCGCCCAGGCGCACCGGCTCACCGCCGGGCGCCGCCGCCCCCACCGGCAGAAGGGCCAACTCCTCCACCCGGCGCAACTCGCCCTCCGTCCGCAGGAGCAGTTCTTCCCTCCCCCGCTCCACCCGCCCGCCCGGCACGTTGAGGTTCCTGGCCCGCAGAGCACCCACCACCGCCTCGAGGGTGAGACCGTGGGCTTCCAGGCGGCGGGGGTCCACGGCCACGGTGACCTCCCGGCTCCGCCCGCCCGTCACCAGGACCGAGGCTACGCCGTCCAGACGCTCGAGCCGCGGCTTCACCACCTCGTCGGCCAGCCGTCGCATGGCGGCCGGGTCCTCGAGGCCGGAGAGAGAGACCACCAGCACTGGCATCAGGGAGGGATCGAACTTGACCACGTTGGGCCGTCCGGCCTCGTCCGGGAGGAAGGACCGCACCTGGTCCACCCGTTCGCGCATCTGCAGGGTGGCGCGGTCCATGTCGGTGCCCCACGCGAACTCCACCATGACCATGGAGGCGCCCTCCCGGCTCTCGGAGCGAACGTTCTTGACCCCCTGGAGGGTGGCCATGGCCTCCTCCAGGGGCCGCGTCACCAGGTCCTCCACCTCCTGGGGAGAAGCCCCGCTGAAGCGGGTGAGGACGGCGGCCACGGGAAAGGTCATGCGGGGGAGAAACTCGAGGGGCAGGTTGAGGAGCGCAAGACCCCCGAGGACCGTCACGATGAGGAGGATCATGACCACGGCCACGGGCCGGGTCACTGACCAGGCCGGAATCCTCACTGCGTCTCCCGCACCGGCCGTGCCTCCACGGGCGAACCGTCCCGCACGTAAGCCTGGCCGGTCACCACCACGCTCTCGCCCGCCGCGAGCCCTCGCAGGACGGCCACCCGCCGGCCGTCGTCGAGCCCCGGCACCACGGCGCGCCACCGAGCCACGCCGCCCTCCACCACGTACACGCCGACACCGCCGTCGGCCTCCACCAGGGCCGCCCGGGGGATCACCACTCCCCGCTCAGCCTGCAGGGCGATGCGCACCCGCGCCGTCATGCCCGGCCTGAGGCCCTTGCCGCCCTCCAGCGTGACCTTGACGGCGTAAGCCCGCGTCTGGGGATCGGGAGCCGGAGCCACTCTCTCCACTCTCCCCGCCACCGTTTGCCCGGCCACCAGGACCTGGGCCTGACCGCCGACGGCGACGCGAGCCACCTGGGACTCCGAAAGGAAACCCTCCACGTGGAGGCGCGTCGGATCCACCAGGGTGATCACCGGGGCGCCGGGAGGGACCGTGTCGCCCTGGCTCACCAGGCGGGCGGCCACCTCGCCGTCCACCGGCGCGACCACCCGTGTGGCCTCCATCGCCTCCCGCGCCAGGTCCCTGGCCACCCGGGCCCGTTCCTCCTCGAGCTCGGCCTGTTCCACGGCCTGGCGCGCCAGCGCCCCCTCCCGGTAGAGCTCCGCCAGGCGGCGCGCGTTGGCGGACGCCACGGCCAGAGCGGCGTCGGCCTCCCGCAACCGCGCCGCCGCCGTCTCGGATTCCAACCTGACCAGGAGCTGTCCGGGCGCCACCCGGTCACCGACGTCCACCAGGACGGCCTCCACCCGGCCGCCGCTCTTGGCGGCCACGCGGACCTCGCTCGCCGGCACGATCCGCCCCGTGAAGTCGAGGGAGACGCTGACGCTGCCCGCCACGGCCGCCACCGTCTCCACGGGCAGCCGCAGATTCCGGTCCCGATTGCCCTCCTCTTGCGCCGCTCCCCGCCGCCCGCAGCCGCCGGCCACGGCGACCGCCAGCAAGAGCAGAAGCGCGGCCCGGAGTATCGGCCCTCCGCCGGTCCAGCCCGTGGAACCCTGGTCCCACGGACCCGGCCCTCTGCCGGTCCACCTTGTGGAACCCGTCCGCCAGCAGCTCCGCCAGGCAAGGCACCGCATACCTGCTCATTCTAGCGCAAGGGAACCCGGCCGGCACTTCCTCGAGGCTTCGCTCAGGCTGCCTTCGCCGCGCCGGGGATCAGCCGCCTCCCAGCAGGCGGCGAGCCTCCGCCACGGCGGCGTCCATTTCGGGAGTGGAGGCCGGCGTGGGGAACACACCCCTGGCGGGGAGCGGCACCAGTTCGCTCTGCCTCCGGAGCCGCTCTGCCACCTCCAGCACGTCGCGCAGGAGAGGCTCCGCCCGCCCACGGTCCCCCGCCTGCAGGTGCGCCCTGGCCACCGCCAGCTCGGCCTGGGCCAGGGCCACGTACCACCGCGCCTCGAACGGATGCAGCTCCACGGCCCGCCGCAGCTGGGTCAGCCCCTCCTCGGCGCGCCCCAACTCGAGCAGGAGCCTTCCCAGCATGGCGCGGTAGTTAGGGTTACCGCGCTCCAGGCGGACGGCCCGCCGCAGCTCGGCCTCGGCCAGCTCCACCTCCGCCGGTCCGGCCCCGGCCGCCAGCAGGGACTGGGCCAGGTCCACGTGGAAGGAAGCCGTGAGCGGATCGGAGCGCAGAGCCCGCTCGAAGAATTGGCGCGCCCGCACGGGGTCCCGTTCGTTGAGGGCCTGCGCTCCGGCCTGCCCCGCCTGGAATCCGGCCAGAAGAGTCAGCACGCCCACCGCCGCCAGCGCCGCCCCGCCGTAAACGACCGCCGGCAACCACGGCGACGGCCGCGGCGCCTGCGGGGCATCCCGCTCGGCCGCCGAGGCTACCACCGCCATGAGAGCCCACAGAGTCAGGCTGACAGCCGACAGAGAAAGGTTGAAGTCTATCAGGCTGTGCAGCCCCAGGGCCAGGGCGCCCGCTCCCGCCCCCACCGCGGCCAGCGTCTCGGCTCCAGCCCCCACCGCGTCCATAGTCTTGGGTCCGGCCCCCGGCGCCGCCGACCGCCGCAGGCGGGGCAGGACGACGCGCCCCAGGGCGGCGGCAAAGGCTCCCCACGCCGCCAAGAGGATGAGGAAGCCCACGGTGCCGGCCTCCACCCACGTTTGCATGAAGCCGTTGTGCACCTCGGTGGTCCAGTACCCGTAGCTCTGGTATTGGTGGTAGAGGGCGTCCCATCCTCTCCCCCCCGCACCGAGGAGGGGATGGTCCCGGACGATCTTAAGGGCGTCCAGGTTCCACACCAGGCGGGACCAGGCATCGTATTCCCGGGGGCTGATGGAGCGGACCCGCTCCAGGATCGTCGCCGGCAACCCCCGCGCCGCGATCACCGTGGCCGCTCCGGCCGCCAGCGCCACGCCAACGGCGCTGAGCGCCGCGGCGCGCACCCGGGGGCTAAGGCGCCCCAAAAGCGGCGCCCCCGCACCAAGCGCCCCGCCGACCGCCAGGGCGACAAGCAGGGCAAGCCATACGGTGCCGGCGTTCTTGGCGGCGATGCCGGCCGCCAGGAGGGGCGCCGCCGGCAAGGTGCCCGCCACGGCGACCGCCAGCCCCAGGGCCGCCGCCAGGCGGACGCCCCCGCCCACCAGGAGGACGAAGAGCAGGGCCACCGGGGGTAGGATCAGCCAGGCGCCGCGGGAATAGGTGAAGACGAAGACCAGGAGAACGGCGGCCGATCCCGCCCCCAGGGCCGCTGTCACGGCTCCGGCCCGCGCGGCCCCCGCCGCTTCGTTCCAGGCCGCTGCGGCCCTCGCCGCCTGGTTCCAGGCCGCCGCCACAGTCCGCACCCAAAGGGCCAGGAGGCATAACAGGGCTGCCGTCAGGTAGGCGGCCAGCGTGTTGGGATACTGCAGGGCCGAGTAGATGCGCCAGCCGTCGAAGGCGCCGTTGTACTGAAAAGTCCCGGCGGCGGCACCCACGCCCAACACCGACAGCCAGAACCCGGTCACGGCCACGGCCGCCACGGCCGCGAGACGGGCGCGGCCGGCCGCCTCCGCCCGCCCCCCGGCGGGAGCGGTCAGGTCACGGATCAACCAGTAGAAAAGGAAGTAAAGGAGGACCTTCATGTCCTCCTGGACGGCGCCGCGGACGTCGGCGGCCACCGCCGTGGCGGCGAGGTAGGCCAGCACCAGCCCGGCCACGGCCCAATCCAGGGGGCCTTTCAGGAAGCGGCCGTCGCCGCGCCGGAACTTGTCGGCCCAGCGGGCGCAGAAGAGACCCAGCACGAGGAGCAGGGCCACCATCTGCTCCATGGGGAAGAAGAGTCCCCGAAAGTAAGGCCCCGCCACCAGAAGGGCGAGACAGCCCGGCAGAACCAGCGCGCCCGGCCACGTCAAGCCGGGAACGGCCGGTCCTGACGCGGAGGCGGCCGGCCTCCCGCCGGGGCGCGTGGTTGCCTTTGCTTTAGGCACTTTCGGCGCTTTCGGCGTGGCCACGGGGCAAGGATTCGACCGAAGGCGCGCATATCCTCCTCGTGAGCAGCGCGCGTCCTTGGCAACTCGCGGCCACAGCGGTCGGGGCTCGCCCCACTCGCGGCCCCGGCGGCCGGCTCGCCGCTCGCCCCAATGTACAGTGTTCCAGCATGATTACAGCACAACCGCTGTATACGCCAATGCTGTAGAAAGTGCTGTATACGGCAACGCTGTATAACGTGCTGTCTAAAGCGATACTGTATAACATGTTGTGTACGGCGACGCTGTGCAACGTGCGGTGCACGGTGACGTTGTGACACATGCTGTCTACCGGCGACGCTGTATAAAGTGCTGTAGACGGCGGTGCCGCCGGATTCGCTGTGATTACACCAATTGGTGCCTAATTACTACGGGTCTGTGAGCGCCCCTAGACGACAGGGCGGGTCCGCCTCGAGGAATCCGTCAGCGCGATGGCGGTGGCCGTAACGGTGGCCCGGGCCGCCCGGCGGTCCGCGGCCCCGGTGTCGTCGGGTGCTACCGCGGCCCCGGTGTCGTCGGGTGCGGCTGCGGCCCGCCGGTGCGGGTCGGCCCGCAGCCAACGCCGCTCGGCGCGGCCGTACACGGCCAGGAGGGGTGCCGGCGGGAAGAGGAGATGGCCGTACCGCCGGTAGACCCTCTCGAAGACCGTCACCTCCGCCAGCCCGTGCTCATCCTCCAGCGAAAGGAAGACGACGGTGCGGCCGCTCCTGGTGGGCGGCCGGTGGGGTCGCACAGGGATGCCGGCCACCTTCACCGGCTCGCCTGCGGGCACGCCGGCCAGGTCGGCGCTGGTGAGGAAGCCGGCGGCGCGTAGGCGGGGCCGGAGGAGGGCGAGGGGGTGCGCCGTCACCGGCACCCCCAGCAGCTCCATCTCCCACGCCGCCTTCTCCGCCGGGGAGAAATCGGGCACCTGCACCGGGAGGTCCGACGCCTCCAGGGGGAAGAACCCCGCGACCGTGTCGCTCCGCGCCGCCTCGGCCGGAGGGTGTGGGGCCAGTCCCCCCGCCGGCCCCCCCGCCAGCCCTCGCATCAGCCCTCGCATCAGCCCTTGCGGCAGCCCCCGTACTTGTCCCCGTGTCAGCCCTCGCGCCTGCCAGAGGAGGGCACGCCGGTTTGCCGCCGGCCCCTGTCCCGTTAGGCGGTTTGCCGTCGGCCCATCTTTTGCCAGGCGGTTTCCTGCCGGCCCCTCTCCCGCCAGGCGGTCGCAGGCGCCGCTCAGCACCAGCGCCTCCACCTCGTCGCGGGCCAGGGAGGGGAGCCGGCGCAGGAGGTCCGCCAGGTCGCGGAAGGGTCCGCCCCTCTTCCGCTCCCGGACGAGGGCCTCGCAGGCGGCGCGCCGCAGCCCCTTGACGAGCCCGAGTCCCAGCCGGATGGCCGCCGCTTCCCCCCCTCGCCCCGCTCCCGCCTCCGTCGTCCCCGCGGACAACCCCGCCGTCCCCGCGGACAATCCCGCCATCCCCGCCGCCGGCGCGGCTTCCCCGGCGGGACGGGCCTCCACGGTGCAGGCCGCCTCGCTCCTGTTGACGTCCGGCGGCAGGATGGCCACCCCCCGCCGCCGCGCCTCCACCGCCAGCACGTGGGGCGGATAATAGCCCATGGGCTGGTGGTTGAGGAGGGCCGCGAAATAGGCCGCCGGCCGGTGGCGGGCCAGGTAGGCGGTCCGATAGGCGGTGAGGGCGAAGGCGGCCGCGTGGGCCTCGCAGAAGCCGTAGCTGGCGTAGCCGGCCACGCAGGCGAAGACGGCCTCGGCCGTGGGGCGGTCCACGCCGTTGGCCAGGGCCCGCTCCACGAAGAGACGCCCGATCTCCTCCATGGCGGCGCGGGAGCGGGCGTGGCTCATGACCCGGCGCAGGGCGTCCGCCTCCCCGGCGGTGAAACCGGCCACGCGCCGCGCGATCTCTATAACCTGCTCCTGGAAGAGGACGACGCCGTGGGTGCGCGAGAGAATGGGCTCCAGCAGGGGATGCAGGTAGGTGACGGGCTCCAGCCCCCGCCGCCGGGCCACGTAGGGCTCCACCATGTCGCCCTTGATGGGGCCGGGCCGGATGAGGGCCACGCTGGCCACCAGGTCCTCCAGTCCCTCCGCCCCCAGCCGGGGCTGCAGCGCCCGCTGGGCCGGGCTCTCGAGCTGAAAGACGCCGATGGTCTCGCCCCGCCGGATCATGGCGAAGGTCTCGGGGTCGTCGAGGGGGAAACCGGCCGGGTCCGCCGTATCGGCGGTCGGGTCCGCCGTATTGGCGGCCTGCTCCGCCGGGCCGGGGGCTGGGTCCGCCCCCTCGCCGGCGCGCACCGAGGCCCCTCCCCCGGCTCCCGCCCGGGCGGCGTCCTCCAGCACCGAGAGAGCGCGCAGGGAGAGGAGGTCCAGCTTGAGCAGCCCCAGCGCTTCCACCCAGCGCTTGTCGAACTGGCAAACCGTCACCCCCTTGGCCGCCCGCTCGAGGGGCGTCAGGTCGGTGAGGGGGCCCGGCCCCATCACCAGCCCGCCCAGATGGGTGCCCAGGTGGCGGGGAAGCCCGGCCACGCGGGCGCAGGCGTCCAGGAGCAGCCGGTAGCGCCGCCGCGCCCCGCCGCTCCCGGGCGCCGCCTCCCCCAGCCGCCGGCACCACTCCCGCAACTCCGGCACCCGTTCCAGGGCTTTCTCCACCTCGTCGGCGTGGATCCAGGGCAGGCGTCGCGCCAGGGCGTCCACCTCCCCGGCGGGAAGGGCCAGGGCGCGTCCCAGCTCGCGCACCGCCGACCGCCCCTGGAAGGTGCTATAGGTGCAGACGGCCGCCACCCTGTCGGCGCCGTGGCGCCGGATCACGTAGGCGGCCACCTCGTCCCGGTACCGGGCGTCGAAATCCACGTCAATATCGGGGGGTTCCCCCCTCTCGGGGCTCAGGAAACGCTCGAAGAGGAGACCTCGCGCCAGGGCGTCCACCTCGGTGATGCCGAGGCAGTAGGCCACCAGCGAGTCGGCCGCCGAGCCGCGTCCGGCGCACCGGATCCCGCGCGAGCGGGCGTACCGCACCACGTCCGCCACGATCAGGAAGTAGTCGGCGAAGCCGAGCCGGCCGATGACGGCCAGCTCGCGCTCCAACCGCTCCCGCGCCGCCGCCGTCACACGGCCGTAGCGCGCCCGCGCCCCCTCGTGGGCCAGCCGCCGCAGCAGTTCCTCCGCCGGGCCGGCCGGGCGAAAGGAAGGGTGGCGCGGCCGGCCCAGATCGAAGGGCGGCCGGCAGCGGGCGGCCACCTCGGCCGCCCCGGCCAGGGCCCGCGGCCGGCTGCGGAAGAGGGCGGCCATGGCGGCGGGCGGTTTGAGCCAATTTTCGGCGTTGAGGCGCCGCTCGGGGTGGACCTGGTCCACGGTGACGCGGGTGCGGACACAGGTCAGGAGGTCATGGACGAAAAAGTCCTCCCGGGCGGGGTAGTGGACGTCGTTGGTGGCCACCGTCCCCACCCCCGCGCGCCGGGCCGTCTCCTCCAGCCCCTCCAGGAGCATGCGGTCGCCGGGGAGCAGGTTGCGCACCATCTCCACGTACACCTGCTCCCGCCCGAAGACCTCCGCCAGCCGCCCCACCACGGCGGCCGCGCCCGCCGCGTCCCTGCGCAGGACGCGCAGGGCCGTCTCCCCCCGCCGGCAGCCGCTCAGGGCGACTATCCCCCGCGCGTGGGCGGCTAGGACCTCCCAGGAGGCGCAGGGCCGGCCCCGCTCCCCGTCCAGGTGGGCGCGGGTCAGGAGACGGCAGAGGGAGGCGTATCCCTCCGGCCCATCGGCCAGGAGCGTCAGGTGAAACCGCTCGACCGGCCGCCCGTCCGGCCCCGCCACGGGGGGCAGCCCCGGTGCCGGCGCCACCGTCACCTCGGCCCCCGCCACCGGCCTGATCCCAGCGCGGCCCGCCTCCTCCAACAGCTCCACCACGCCGTAGACGCCGTCCCGGTCGGTGAGGGCCAAGGCGGGCAGCTCCAGCTCGGCCGCCCGCCGCACCAGCTCCCCCACGGTGCCCGCCCCGTCCAGGAAGGAGTAGGCCGAGTGCACGTGCAGGTGACAGAAGCCGGCCGGCGCCTCCAACCGCGACACTCCCTCGCCCGCGGGCGCGAATCGCCCGCGTCTCTCCTATTATAGCGATCACATGTTCGGAACCGAACCTCTCCCCGGCCAAAGGGGCTTGCGGCGGCTTTTCAGACACCTCTCCGGTCTACACTGTCTGTCTCCGCTGCAATAGAAGTTTCAGCCGGCCCCCTGCCGGCCTCGCTCCGGAGAAATTGCTTGACAACAAAACGAACGAATGTCGAACGATCCATTCCAAGCTGCCGCGCAAGCCGCGTAAGGGCTATCATATCTCCCGGGTCGAACCGCACGGAGAGCACGAGGCGTTTCGGCTCATACACGATGTCCTCGATTTCGCCTTCTTCGAACTGCGTCGAGTCATGGCTTTCCCAGAATCTCGCCATATCTTCGATCGTTTGAAACTCGGGAATTTTCTCCTTATTCCCCTCCATTCGTCACTTCCCTCCCCGGCATTTCTTATAGTAGGCCTGTTCGGCCGCGGTCATCGGCCGCACGGTAGCGGGCATGAAAACATTCTTCAGGGGCGGAGCGTTTAGTACAATGCCCGGAATAAACAAGTACCGGCCCTCCGCCGTCCGTCCGTAAACCAAATAGGCGGGTGATGGACCTATCGCCTTAGTACGCACCCATAGAGGTGGGGAATCCTTATTCTCCAGCACCTCGTAGACTTCTTCCACCGTTGCCCTCCTCGCGAAGTGGGCCGCCCGGTCGGCGGGTATGTAGCATCCCCTGATCCTTGGCGCCAAGGAGACACCCCCGTATGCTGACAGCATACACCTATTTAACGGTGGGTGGTCCATGCCAAGGGCCGGGCTGAGGCGGAGCGCAGACGGCGGGAGTCCGAACAACGGCGGCACATCCCCCCTCGCTCACCGGCGGCTGACATCGCCGGGGTGGGTCAGCCCGGGGCGGCGGGTGGCGGCCGGCACGGGCTGGCGCAAGATAACATGCCAAAAGGCCCGCGCGTTGAAGGGGATGAGGGGCCAGAGGTACGGCACCCCGAAGGAGTCGGTGCGCAGAAGGAGGAGGAAATTGATAACGAGCCCGGCCGCCACGCCGGGGAGACGCCAGACGCCGGCCAGGATGAGGAGCACGACGCGCCAGAGCCGCACGGCTGCCGCCAGTTCATGGCTCGGTATGGCAAAGAAACCCAGGGCGGAGAGGGTGACGTAGAGGACGGCCTCTGGGCTGAAGAGGCCCACCTTCACGGCCATCTCCCCCAAGAGCACGGCGCCGATGATGCCCATGGAGGTGGTGAGGCCGCTGGGCGTATGGATGAGGGCCATGCGGATGAGCTCGATGCCCACCTCTCCCAGGATGAACTGCAGAAAGAGGGGCACCTCGGCCGGCTCCCTGGGACCGATGAACTCAAGGGCCTTGGGCAGGATGTCGTGGCTCATGGCCAGGGCCACCCAGACCGGCGTCACGAACCACGCCAGGGCCAGGGCGGCAAAGCGCATGAACCGGAAAAAGATGCCCACGAGCACATCCTGGTGGAACTCCTCGGCGTGCTGGACGTGGTGGAAGAAGGTGACGGGCAGGATGAGGGCCACCGGCGAGGTGTCCACCAGCACCAGCACGTGGCCCTCCAAAAGGTGCACGGCGGCGATGTCGGGCCGTTCCGTGTAGCGGACCACCGGGAAGGGGTTCCACCACTTCTTGCGGGGCGTGATGAACTCCTCGAGGCTCTTCTCCGCCATGGGAATGGCGTCCACGTGCACCCGCTGGATGCGACGGCGCACGTCGGCCACCAGGCGCGGGTTGGCGACACCGTCCAGGTACACCACCGCCACGTCGGTGCGGCCCCGCTCCCCCACGGCCAGGACCTCGGCCCGCAGGGCCGGATCCCGCAGCCGGCGGCGGATCAGGGCCACGTTGTGAAGGAGCGTTTCGGTGAAGCCGTCCCGCGGACCGCGCAGCACCTTCTCGAGTTCGGGTTCTCCCGGAAGGCGGCCGGGATAGGCCCGCACGTCCACCAGGACGGCCGTGTCCTCGCCGTCCACGAAAAGGGCCACATAGCCCGAGAGAACCTTGAGGACGATGCGGTCCAGGTCCGTCTCGGGTTCCGTCTCCACGGCGGCCAGGTAGCGGCGCGCCAGCTCGTCGTTGGGCAGGGGGCGCTGCTCGGCCCGCGCCCGGCTCAGGAGCTGGAGGAGGAGGGCCATCACCTGGGAGTTGACAAAGCCGTTCACGGCTACGAGGAGTCCCGCCCGCCCGGCCACCGTCAGTTCCTTCACGTTGATGTCGAAGGCCGCCCCCGCGTCCCGGCCCAGGACCGACTCCACGTAAGCACGGTTGCGCGCCAGGTCCCGCGCCACCCGCTCCCTGCGCTGCTCCACCAGGGTCTGCCTGATAGTTCCGCCCCCTTCCCTCGCCGCCGGCCTCGCGTCCGCCGCCCGCCCGGCCGCGCCCGGGACCGCCGGGCGCCGTTTCAGCCCTTGGGGTTGAAGACAACGGCCGCCAGGAAGCCGAACACGACGGCGGCCGTGATGCCCACCGCCGCGGCCTCCAGGCCGCCGCCGAAGACGCCGATGAACCCGTGGCGGGCGATGTCGCTGATGACACCCTGGGTCAGGATGTGGCCGAAGCCGGGCAGAGGCACCAGGGCGCCCGCGCCGCCGAAGCGGGCCAGGGGCTCATAGAGGCCGAGGCCGCTCAGGAGCGCTCCCAGGCTGGCGAAGAGCACCATGACGGATGCCGGCTGCAGCCGCGCCAGATCCACCACCAGTTGGGCGGCCAGGCAGAGCGCTCCGCCCACGGCAAAGGCGGCGAGAAAGGCCAGGGCCAGGCTCATGCTCCCGCCGCCTCTACGGCCACGGCGTAGGCGACGCCGGGAATCGACTCCCCCTGCTGGTAGGTGGTGGGGCTGAACATGGCGCCCGTCGAGGCCAGGAGCACCCGACGCAGGCCGCCCCCCTTGAGCTGGTGCCAGATCTGGGCGGCGAACACGACGCCCGAGGTGGCGCAGCCGCTGCCGCCCGCGTGCACGTGCTGGCGCCGCCGGTCGTAGAGGCGGAGACCGCAGTCCTCCAGCCGGTCCGCCACGTTGAACCCGGCGTCCAGGAGGAGGTCGCTCACAATGGCCCGTCCGACCTGCCCCAGATCGCCCGTCAGAATGAGGTCGTAGTCGTCCGGCCGCCGCCCCGCGTCCCGGAAGTGGGCGGCCAGGGTGGCGGCTGCCGCCGGCGCCATAGCGGAGCCGAGGTCATAAGGATCCTTGACGCCGGCGTCCACGAGATGCCCCACGGTGGCGTAGGTGATCCGCGGCCCCTGGCCCCCGTCGCTCACCACGGCGCCGGCCGCGCCGGTGGCCGTCCAGGTGGAGGTGGGTGGCCGCTGGACCCCGAACTCGGTGGGATACCGGAACTGGCGCTCCGCGGCATCGTGGTGGCTGGAGCAGCCCACCCCCACCCGCGCCGCAAAGCCGCCGTCCACCAGCATGGCGGCCAGGGTGAGCCCCGCCGTCCAGGCGGCGCAGGCGGCGAAGATCCCGAGGAAAGGCCGGTCCAGGGTGCGGCCGGCGAAGGAGGAGGCCGCCAGTTGGTTCAGGAGATCGCCCACCACGATCAGGTCCAGATCGGTCAGGCGCAGGCCGGCCTTGGCCGTCGCCTTTTGCAGCGCCTTCTCCAGGTACCGGACCTCGGCCCTCTCCCAGCTGGCCTGGCCAAGCAAACTGTCCTGGGTCACCTCGTCGCAGAGGTGGCCCAGGGGGCCCTGCCCCTCCATGGGGCCCACGACGGCCGCCGTCGCCAGGATGACGGGCGGCGTCGTGAACTGGACGGTCTGCGCTCCCCGCTTCTTTTGGACGGCTGGGGCGGGCGGAGCCGCCACGGCCATGGCTTCCTCACCTCCTGGGCGAAGGGTACGGGGCGATGCCCCGCCGGCCCAAGGACCGGCGCAGACCGGCGCCGACCGCCGACCGGCGGTCTCAGCGCGGGTGGAAGAGAAGGTAGTAGATCAAACCCACGGCGAAGGACGTGACCATGGTGTAGACCACCACCGGCCCGGCCACGGTGAACATGCGGGAGCCCACGCCCATGACCCACCCCTCGCGCTTGAACTCCATGGCGGGGGCCACGATGCTGTTGGCGAAGCCGGTCACGGGGAGGGCAGCGCCCATGCCCCCCACCCGCGCCACCCGGTCGTAGACACCGAGCCCCGTGAGAAGGGCACCGAGAAAGATCATGACTGCCGCCGTCGGCGCGCCCGCGGTCTCCGGGGAGAGACCGCGCCAGAGGAAGAACTGGCGCACCCCTTCGCCCACGGCGCAGATAGCACCGCCTACCAGGAAGGCCAGACCGGCGTTGCGGGCCACGGGCCGCCTGGGCGAGTGCTTCTTCTGGAGCAGGTTGAAGCGCTGCAGCTCCTTCTGGCCCACCTTTGCCAAGGCCGCCTCACGCCCCGGCCCGGTCCGGGTCCACGACGAAGGCCACCTTCACATTGGCCCGGTACTCGCTGATGCGTCCGTCCCTCACGTTGGCCGTCATGTTGCAGACCTCGATCCCCGTGATGTTGCGGACCGTCTTGGCCGCCTCGGCCACGGCGTTGCGGACCGCGTCGTCCCAGTCGCGCTCGGACTCGCCCACCAACTCCAGCACCTTCACCACCGAGGCCACCGCCCGCACCCCTCCCTCCAGGACCCTGACGTCCCGGCGTTGACGACCGGTTCTCACCGCGCCAGCCACTAGTCTGGTCCCGGGTGGGAACGCCTATGCCATCGAGGTGCGTCACGACGGCCGCGGCGGCGGGGGTGCGCCCGCCCCTCTCAGGCCGGTTCGTCGAGCAGGCGGCGCAACACGGCAAGCGCCCGCGCCTCGAGGCGCGAAACCTGGGACTGGGAGAGGCCCAGAACCGCCGCCACCTCGGCCTGCCGCCGACCCTCCAGGTAGCGGAGGCCCACCAGGGCGCGCAGGCGGGGCGAGAGCCAGGACAGGGCCCGCAGCAGGTCCGCCCGTTCCTCCAGACCCCGGGTGTCGGGCGCGGTGACGCCCACGGCCTCGGCCAGGGGCAGGCGGGGCGAGGCTGCATCCAGGAGCGCCACCAGGTCGGCCGGCTCCAGACCCAGGGAGCGGGCCACCTCGCCGGCGGCCGGTTCCCGGCCCAGCTCCTGACGCAGGGCGCCCTCCTCCCGCCGGGCCCGTCCCAGGAGGCGCCACTGCCGCCGGCTGAGCCCCGAGCCCGCGGTGACCCGGACGTGCTCGCGCATCTCGCCCAGAATGAAGGGGAAGGCAAAGGTGCCAAGGTCGGCGCCGCCGCCGGCGTCGTAGCGGCGCATGGCCCGCACCAGTCCCAGCAGTCCGGCCTGCACCAGGTCGTCCCGTTCCGCCTCCGGCAGGGCGAACCTGGCCGCCGCCGCCCGCACCAAGGGCAGGTGCGCCAGGATGAGCCTCTCGCCGGCCGCGTCGTCGCCCGCGCGCCAGCGGTCCAGGAGGCGGGCGGCGGCGCGCCTGCTCAGCCCTCCTGCGCGCTCGCCCGGCCGCCCGCTCGTTTCCACATGCGCACCCGGGTGCCCCGCCCCGGCGTCGAGGTCACCTCGACCCCGTCCATGAAGGCTTCCATGAAGGCGAAGCCGAGGCCCATACGCCCCGGCGCGGTGGTGAAGGAAGGCTCCCGCGCCCGCCGCACGTCCTCGATACCCCGGCCGCTGTCGCTCACCACGATCTCCAGCACCCGGTCGTCCCGGCGGGCGGCCCGCACCCGCACCGCGCCCGCGCCCCCGTCGTAGGCGTGCACCACGGCGTTGGACACGGCCTCGGACACGGCCACCTTGATCTCTTCCAGTTCCGGCAGGGTGAAGGGCAGCCGGCTGGCGAAGGCGGCCACCGCCACCCGGGCCAGACCCACGTTCTCCGGCCGGGCGGGAAAACGGAGGTCCATCCCGTCGCCGCCCGGAAACTCCTCCCTCACGCGCCGCCCAGCCCCTGCGGAAGGCGCCAGGGCTCGCGCGGCCCGCCCGGAGGCGGCGCCTGTCCCAAGGCCCTCTCCTCGTTGGGCACCACGGGCAGGAGCCCGGCCAGGCCGCTCAGCTCCAAGACGCTGCGGACGTGGGGTTGCGGCGCCACCAGCACCAGCACGCCTCCCCGCAGCGCCAGGGAGCGGTGGCGGGCCAGCAGGACGCCAAGGCCGGAGCTGTCAATGAAGGTCACCCTCCTGAGATTGAGGATCAGGCGCCAGGTGCCGCGGCGGTAGAGGGCGGTGTCGGCCCGCTGCCGCAGCTCCTGGGCGCCCCGCAGATCCAGCTCCCCCGCCAGCCGCAGGATGACCCATCCGTCCTGGAACACCTCTTCCACCCGCAGGGGCTCCAAGGCCGCACCTCCGAACCCGCCCGTTCCCGGCCTATCTCTTCGCCCCTTTCCCTGGGTCTTCCTGCCGCGAAGAATGTCGCCGGCTGTCAGGTGGCGCGCGTGACGGCGCCGGCCGCGGCCCAAGACCCTTCTTCGGCCCCCGTCCCCATGAGGACCAGCACCTCGTGCTCCCGCCCGTCCGCGAAGGCGGGGAGAAGGTTCCTTTCGCGGCCGCGCCTCGTTTCCAGCCCGGGCCAGTCACGGCCGTCCACCGTCACGCGCACCACCCCGGAGGACACGCGTTCGGGGTTCTCCACGCGGATGACGTAGTCGGCCCCCCGGAAACGGCGCCGCACGGTGAAACCCTCCCACTCGGCCGGGATGACCGGGTCCACCCGCAGGCCCTCCAGCTCGGGGCGCACGCCCAGGATCCAGTCCAGGCAGGCCCGCAGCATCCAGGCCGCCGTCCCCGTCATCCACGTAAACTCCCCCTGCCCGAAAAGGGGGGAGTCGGCTCCGTAGACGTACTCGGCGTACACGTAGGGCTCGGCCTTGTAGCGATCCGGCTCCCGCCCGCGGGTCAGGAAGGAGGTCCTCTTCCAGAGTTCATAGGCCCGGGGCCGGCGCAGAAGGGCCTCGGCCATGATGGTCCAGCAGACGGGGTGGTTGAAGATGGTGCCGTTCTCCTTGACCCCCGGCGCGAACATGGTGAGGATGCCGATGGTCTCGTCCACCTCCTGATAGGCGGGCAGGAAGAGGCAGGGGCCGTAGGGGGTGTCCAGCAGTTCACGGATGCTCTCCAGGCAGGCCAGAGCCCGCTCCCGGTCGGCGATGCCCGCCAGAATGGGCCAGGTCTGCCCGTCCAGGTGGATGCGCCCGTAACGGTTGACATGGGAACCGACGGGTTCCCCCCGGTCGGTGGTGGCGCGGACGTACCAGCGGCCGTCCCACATGTGCCGGTTCACGGCGTCCGCCACCTCCTCCCAGGCGGCCTCCCAGCGGCGCGCCCCTTCCTCGTCGCCGCGGGCCCGCAGGATCTCGGCGGTCTCGCGCAGCATCCAGCAGAGGAAGCCGGCCGTCATGGTGCTTTCGCCCTTGCCCTCGATCCCCACCTGGTCCAGGGCGTCGTTCCAGTCAGCCTCGCCGATGAGGGGAATCCCGCGCGGACTGCGGCGCCCCAGGGTGAAGGTGAGGGAGCGCTCCAGGTGCTGGAGGACGGTCCCCTCGCCGTGGTCGTAAAAGGGTATTCTTTCATCGAGGAAAGCCAGATCGCCCGTCTCCCGCAGATACCACACGGTGGCCAGCACCGGCCAGAGGGCGTCGTCGGAGTGGCCCGTCCGCGGCCCCGTGTCGGTGATGGGGTCCCAGTTGTGGAGGGTGCCGCCGTCGGAGAACTGGTGTCGCCACATGGTGACGATCTTCTTCTTGGCCCAATCCGCGTTGACGGGCAGCACCCCGAGGAGGTCCTGGGAGCTGTCCCGGAACCCTACGATGGAGCCACCCCCGATGTAGTAGGAAGCCATCCGTGACCAGTTGAAGGTTATCCAACATTGGTATTTGTTCCACACGTTGCAGGAGAGATCGAAATCCGGGTCGGGGGTCTGCACCCAGAAACGACCCAGGTACTCGTCCCAGAAGGCGCGGAGCCGCGCCCACTCCTCCTCCACCAGGCGGAGGTCCCGGTACCGCTCCACCAGACCGTGGATCCCGTCCTCGGCCGTCCCGAGCACCACGGTGAAGACATACTCCTGCCCCGGCGGCAGCTCCACCCGCCCGTGAAAGGCGGCCACGGCATCCTGGCCGTTGCTCTCGGAGTTGGCGCAATGGCCGTTGACCACGGCCGCCGGGTTGGCCAGGGAGCGGTACATCCCCACGAAGCTCTCCCGCACGCAGTCGTAGGAGACGACGGGAAAGCTGACGCCCATGAAGGCGGAGCGGGGCCAGACCAGGTGGGGCTTGGCGGGCCCATGCGCCAGGTTCCAGAGGCGCATGTCCGCCACGATGACGCCCTGCCGGTGCTCCACCGTCTTGAAGAGCTTGGCAAAGCCCGTCTCCAACAGGTCGAAGGCGTAATTCCCCAGGGCCCACTCGGCGTAAGGGAAGAAGGAGAGGCGCCGCGGCGCCGCCCCCCGGTTGGCTATCCTGACCCGCCAAACCTCCAGGGTCTGATCCAGGGGAACGAAGTAAAGGATCTCCCCCTCCACGTCCTCCACCAGGGACCGGATGACGGTGTAACCCTGACCGTGCCTGGCCTCCCAGGACTGGTAGGGGGCCTGGACAGGCTGCCAGTTGATGCTCCAGAAACGGCCCGTGTCCTCGTCGCGGAGGTAGACGTAGCGGCCGGGCCGGTCCTCCAAAACCATGGCGGCTGGGTGGGCGCGCGTCAGCCGGTGGTAACCGGAGCTGTCGGCGAAGGAGTAGCCGCCCCCCGTGTGGGACACCAGGGCGCAGTAGCGGCCGTTGGTGAGGTAGTTGGCCCAAGGCCGCGGGGTGAGGGGAGTGGTGACGATGAACTCGCGCCCGTCGGCGGAAAAGTGGCCGTAACTCATCCTCGGAGAGCCCCCTCCTTGGAGTGTATGGTTCCCATCCCGTCGGAGGCGGCTACCCGCCGGCGCCGGTCTCCGGTCTCTCCGCCGCCTGCCGGGGCGCGAAGAGGGTGAGCTGGCTCACAACCCCCTTGACCCCCGTCACCTGACGCGCCAGGGTGATCATCAATTCCCGGTTCTGAGGGGTGTCCACCTTGCCCCGCAGGTAAACGACACCGTCGTGGCAGAGGGGGCGCACCGGCAGATGGCCAAGGCCGTCCACGGTGTGGAAGATGTGGTAGAGCCGTTGCGCCAGCAGTTCGTCTCTGAGGTCCACCGGGCCTCCCTCCCGCTCCTAGCATAACCCGCAGGCGAACCGGGCTACTCGCCGCTCGCCCCGGCGGCCGGGAGACCCTCAGGCCCCGGACTGGGCCAGGGTCCGGCCCGACTCCTGGGCCAGGGACTCCAGCTCCAGATAGGCCAGGAGATAGGCCAGGAGGGATTCGGCTCCCTGGTTGAGGTTGAGCCCCTCGGGGGTGAGGCCGTCGCGGCAGCCGCCCGTCATCGCGTCGTAGAGAGGCAGCCCGTGGTGATTGCGGCCCAGAAACCAGGCGAAGGCCGTCTCCGCCAGGCGCAGGTACTCGGGCGCCGCCGTGACCCGCCAGGCGCCCGCGGCCGCCAGCACCACCTTGGCCGCGTCCACGGGCTGCTCGTCGAACCAGGCCCTGTCCCGGGCCACACCCCACCAGCCCCGGTTGCCCACCACGCGGACGAACCTGCCCTGCCAGAGCACGGCCTCCACGAGAAAGGCCAGGGAGTCGAGGGCCACCACCAGGTACTCCCGCCGCCCCGTGGCGCGGTGGGCCTCAAAGAGGGCCAGGGGCAGGACGCCGTTGCTGTAGGTCATCACCTCTTCGAACCAGTGCCAGCCCGGCCGCGCGTGGCGCCGGTAGAGGGCGACCAGGCCGGCCGCCAGGAAGTCCACCAGCGGCAGGAGGGAGGTGTGCGGCTGTCCCGCCTCGACCGCCCGCACCAGGCCCAGAACGGCGAAAGCCTGGGCCCGGGGAGAGCGCAGGCGGCGGACGGGAGCGGCGGCACGCTGCAGGACTGCCTCCAAGGAAGGCAGCCAGGTCTCCCCCGCGGCCCCCAGCGCCCCGCCGGCCGCCGCCGCCGCGGCCAGGGCCGTGCCGCAACCCCAGAGGGCCCGGCCGAAGGAATCCTCGCTGCCCACCTCCTCCAGCCGCTCGCCCGCCGGGCCGAAGAAGTTGACGAAGGTGCCGTCGGGCCGCTGCGCCCGCTCCAGGAAGCGGGCATAGCGCTCGGCCAGTTCCAGCAGCCGCGGCTGGCCCAGGTGCGCCCAGAGACCCAGGGCGGCCATGAGGGCACGGGCGTTGTCGTCGGTGGTGTACCCGGTGGCCGGGTCCGGTTCGGCGTGCCGGCTGTGCTGGATGAGCCCCAATCGCCCGCTCATCCGGAAGAGATGGTCCAGGGAGAGCGGGGCCGCCTGCCGGGGCGGCATCATCTCGCCCCCCGGCTGAAGCCTCCCCCGCCGGGGAGGATGCCGCCCGCCAGGCTGTAACGGCGACGCAGGCCCACCGGGCTCGCCGCCCGGTCCAGGCGCACACCCGCGGGGGAGAACCCCCCGGCGCGGACCGTCCTCCGCCGGGTGGTGAGGGTCTCCAGAAAGAGGCGGGCGTACTGCTGGCCCACGCGGTTCCACACCATGCCGGCCCCCTTGGCCATGGCGCGGGCCTCCAGGGCCCGCCGGAAGGCGGGCTCATGGTGGAGGCCTGTCACGGCCCGCCCCAGCGCCGCCGGATCCTGAAAGGGCACCAGGATGCCGGTGCCGTCGCCCAGCATCTCCTCGGCATAGACGTAGGGGGTGGAGACGATGGCCTTGCCGAGGGCCAGGGCGTAGGCCAGGGTGCCGGACACGATCTGCTCGCGCCCCACGTAGGGCGTGACGAAGACGTCGCTGGCCACCAGGTAGTCCACCAACTGAGACTGGGTGAGGTAGCAGCCGACGAAGCGCACATGGTCGCGCAGGCCGAGGCTCTCCACCAGCCGGTGCAGCTCCTCCCGGTAGGTCTCGCCCATGTGCCGCACCACGCCGGGATGAGTCTGCCCCAGGACCAGGTAAAGGGCCTCGGGCGCCCGTTGCACCACGGCCGGCAGCCCGGCCAGCATCTGCTCGATGCCCTTGCCGGGGTTGAGGAGCCCCATGGTGGTCACCACGAACCGCCCCTCCATGCCGAGCCGCCGCCGGATGCTGCCGCGAAACTCGGGCGGCGGGAGCGGTGCCCCGTGGGGCACGTAGGTGACCTTTTCCCGCGGGATACCGTAAGCCTCCTCGAGGAGGTCGGCGGCCCGCCGCGCCATGACCACCAGCACCTGGCTGCGGTCGGCCAGCTCCCGCGTGATCTCCCGCTTGGGCGGGTCGGGTTGGCTGAGGACGGTGTGGAGGGTGGTGACGAGGGGTTTCCGCAGGGAGCGGACCAGGTCGAGGATGTGCGCGCCATCCCTTCCGCCGAAGATACCGAACTCGTGCTGGAGGCAGACGACATCGAAGGCGGACTCGTTGATGGCGGCCGCCGCCTCGGCGTAACCGTGGCGCTCCTCCTGCAGGAGCTCGCCCACCACGCGCGCGTCATAGTCCAACCGGTCCTGGCTCTGGGAGACGGCCAGGACGGAGCCGGGCGCCAGGAGCCCGGTGCCGTCCACCGCCGCCAGCAGGTCGGCCGTGAAGGTGGCCAGACCGCACCGGCGGGGAACGAAGGTGCTGAGGTACAACACATGCCTTGCCTCCGCTGCGGGCACAACATCGCCTCCTCGGGCATGCTCTCTTGGGGGGCACGCTCGGGCCCCGGCAGGGAAATGGCAGGTGCTGCGTAGCCTTTGCGCGTTTAGAAACTCTTATGCGTCGCCGTGCGCGGACAGCCTTGGCTCTGGCTCAAGCCCCGTGTCTCGTTATCGGGTGATTGCCGCCGTACGTATATTATAGTTATGGACCTTTTCGCCGTCAACCCGCGCGACAGCCGGGAGGCGGGCCCGGACGACGGGTGCGGGGGCGCCCCCGGCGAGCCCGCCGACGGCCGCGCCGCCGAACCCCGCCGGCTGGGGATCGTCGGCTGCGGCCGCTTCGCCCGCTTCCTGCTGAGGGCCGCGGCCCGTCTCCCCTCCTTTCGCCTGACGGCTCTCGCCAGCCGCAGCCAGGAGAACCGCGCGGCCGCCGCCGCCCTCTGGCGCCGCCTGCGCCCCGCGGACCCGCCGCCTCTGGGCTTCTCCCGTTGGGAGGAACTCCTGCGGGCGCCCCTCGACGGGGTGGTGGTGACGGCGCCCCCCTGCCTCCACGAGGAGATGGGCCTGGCGATCCTGGAGGCGGGCCGCCACGTCCTCCTGGAAAAGCCGGGCGCCCTGCGGCCCGAGGGCTTGCTGACCCTGCAGCGGGAGGCCGACCGGCGGCGCCTGGCGGCGGCCGTCAACATGGTCTTCCGCCCGAACCCCCTCTACCGCCTCGTGCGGTCGTCCCTGGCCACCGGCTGGCGGGCCGACCTCCAGCTCCTGGAGGTGACGAACGAGGCCCACGGCGATCTGCCGGCCGGCCACTGGTTCTGGGACAGGGCTCAAAGCGGCGGCATCCTGGTGGAGCACGGCATCCACTTTCTCGACCTCTGCGCGGGGTTGGCGGGCGAGGGGCGGGCCGTAGCCTCCTGGGAGAGCCCCTCCGCCCCGGGCCGCACTTCGCCCCGCGTCCTCGCCCTCGTGGAGCACGCGGCCGGCCCGGCCCTGGCCGTCCACTCCCACGCCTTCGTCCACTCCCCCGGCCGCGGCCGCTGCCGCGTGCGGCTCGTCTGGCGGGACTGTTTCCTCACCGTGGATGGTTGGACCGCCAGGAGGGCAACGCTGGAGGGCTCCGTTCCCCCGCCGGTGGCGGATCTCTGGCGGGCGGCGGGGGCGCGGGAGGAGGCCCTTTCCGCCGCCGGGCGGGAGGGAGGGGGCGGATCCCCGGGAGGGGCCCGGTTCCTCCTGGACCTGGGAGAGGAGGAGCGAGTCTACCTGGACGCCGTGGCAGCCAACCTGGCCGGCTTTCTCCGCCTGATGGCCGGAACCGGGGCGGGGGCCGGAGGAGGACTCCTTTCCACCGCAACCGCCCCCGGGGAAGCGGGCGCTCCGGGACCGCCTCCCTCGCCCGGCGAGGTGGCGCCCGCCCTGGCGCTGGCGGTCCGCCTCACGGAGATGGCCGGCGCCTTCCGCGTCCCGGCGTCCAGCGCCGCCCGGCGATGAGGGAGGCGACCGTCTCCAAGACCTCTTCCTCCGGATGCGTTGACAGGTTGAACCAGACCACGTCCGGTTCCCGCCGGAACCAGGTTAGCTGGCGCTTGGCGAAGCGGCGGGTGTTGCGCTTGAGGGCCCGCACCATCTCCTCCCGGGAGCACTCTCCGCGCAAGTGGGCGATGACCTCCTTGTACCCCAGGGCCTGGAAGGCCTGCAAGCCGGCCGGGTACCCACGGGCGAGGAGACCGCGGACCTCCTCCACCAGGCCGCCGGCCAGTTGCCGCTCGACCCTGGCCTCGATGAGGCGATAGAGTTCCTCGCGGTCGCGGGTGAGCCCCACCTTGAGGGCGTCGTAGGGGGGCGGCGAACGAAGACCGGCCAGGGCGCTGGCCGGCGACCCCGTCGCCAGGGAGATCTCGAGAGCCCTGATGACACGGCGCACGTTGCGCGGGTCCAGGGCCGCCGCCCCCGCCGGATCCAGGGCCGCCAGCCGGGCGTGGAGGGCTTCGGGTCCGGAGCGCTCCGCCTCCTCCGCCAAACGACGGCGCAGCCGGGGGTCCGGGGGCACGGGCGGCAGTCGGTAGCCCGCCACGAAAGCCCTGATCCAGAGACCCGTGCCGCCCACCAGGAGCGGCAGCCGCCCCCGGGCCAGGATCCGGTCCACGGCGGCGGCGGCCAGGCGGACGAAGTCGGAGACGTTGAAGGGTTCGTCGGGGTTCACCACATCCAGCAGGTGATGGGGGACGGCGGCCCGGTCGGCCGGTCCTGGCTTGTCGGTGCCCACGTCCAGACCGCGGTACACCATGGCGGAGTCCGCCGAGACGATCTCCCCGTCCACGCGCCGGGCCAAGAGGACGGCGAACCGCGACTTGCCGACGGCGGTGGGCCCCAGGACCACCACCAGCGGCTTGCCGGCGGAGGGCGCCTCCGGGCCGACCAGGCCGGACCCCATCAGGACCTCAAGAAGAGCCGCTCCAGGTCGGCCTGCGTCAGCCGCACGGTGGTGGGCCGACCGTGGGGGCAGGTGAAGGGGTTGCGGGCCGCGGCCAGGCTCGCCAGGAGGGAGGCCGCCTCCGCCGCCGAAAGGCGGTCGCCCGCCCGCACCGAGGACCGGCAGGAGGCCATGGCCAGCCGCGCCAGATGCTCCGCCCGGCCCGCTCCTGCGAAAGCCTCCGGGAACCCGTCCGACACCTCCTCTCCCACCCGGTCCAGGGCCGCGAGGAAGGCCTCGTCCGGCCGCGCCGCCCAGGGCGGCGCACCCCGCAGGAGGACGGTATCGGGGCCGAACTCCTCAGCCAGAAAGCCGACTTGGCGCAGGATGGGATCGGCCCGGCGCCAGGCCGTCATCCCTCCCGGCCCCAGGTGCACGGGCAGGGGAGCGGCCAGGAGCTGGGCCGCCTCGCCGCCCGCCGCCAGCCTGTCCAGGTACTCCTCGTAACGCAACCGCTCGTGGGCGGCGTGCTGGTCTATGAGGTAGAGGCCGTCCTCCCCCTCGGCCAGGAGAAAGGTGCCCGCCACCTGGCCCAAATAACGCAGGGACGGCCATCGCCCTTCCCCCTCCGACCCCGGGACCGGGGTCACGACCGGCCCGCCGTTGACCCCGCCCCCGCCGACGCGGTCTGCGGGTGAGGCGGCCTCCCCGGGGAAGGCCTGATAGATCACAGCCGCCTCGGCGGCCCGGCCCGCGGCGGCCCCGGCTGGTCCGGGGAAGGCGGCCGCCCCGCCAACCCCGCGTGGGGCGAAGGCCGCCGCCAGGTTGGCCCTCTCCAGGGCGGCGCGGACGGCCCGCAGGACGAGGCGGAAGGCCCGGTCTTCCTGCTGCAGACGCACCACCGCCTTGGCCGGATGGACGTTGGCGTCCACCTCCGGGGGCGGCAGGGTGAGGTTGATCACCCCCACCGGATAGCGCCCGGCGGGCAAGAGCCCGTGAAAGGCCTGTTCCACGGCCCGCCCGAGGGGATGGGCCAGGGCGGGCCGCCGGTTGACGGTGAAGTGGAGATGGCGCCGGCTGGACCGCGCCAGATCGGGCGGCGCCACGAAACCATCCACGCTCCAGGAGCCGTCGTCAAGGGCCACGGGCAAAAGCCGTGCCGCCACCTCCCGCCCCAGGACCGCGGCGGCGGCGTCCCGGAGACCTCCGCCCCCGCCCGCCAACACCTGCCGACCGTCCACCCACACCCGGAAGAGGACCTCGGGAAAGGCCAAGACCAAAGCGGAGACGGCGGCCAGGCAGCGCTCCTCCTCCCGGGCCGGACCCCGCAGGTGTTTGCGCCGGGCCGGCGTGTTGAAGAAAAGTTCCGTCACCCGCACCCTGGTCCCGGGCGGACAGGCCGCCGGCCCTTCCTCCTCCACCGCCCCGCCCCGGAGGGCCAGGCGCCAGCCTCCCTCCCGGTCGGCGGGCCGGGAGACGATCTCCAGGCGGCTCACGGCGGCGATGCTGGGCAGCGCCTCTCCGCGGAACCCGAGGGTGCGCAGGGCCAGGAGGTCGTCGGCCGAGGCGATCTTGCTGGTGGCGTGCCGTTCCACGGCCAGGGCCATTTCGGCAGGGCTCATGCCGCAGCCGTCGTCCACCACCGTGATCCCCGCCGCGCCCCGCTCCAGGAGCACGTCCACCCGCCGCGCGCCCGCGTCCAGGGCGTTGTCCAGGAGTTCCCTCACCACCGAGGCGGGCCGTTCCACCACCTCCCCGGCCGCGATTAGGGCCACCGTGGCCGGCGGCAGCACCCTAATCCTCCCCGCCTGCCGACCGTGCTCCTCCGTCCGCCGGCTTCCGCCTGCCGGTGACACCGTCATGCCTCCCCCGGCTGCGCCGACGCCGGCTCCGCCCGCCGCGCCGCCGGTCCTCGCGGCCGCCGCCCTGCGGCCGCGACCGGTGCCGCGACCCCCGGGCCCGGCAGGAGGGTCATCTGGACCGTGCCCGCTCGGCCGTCGCCCCGCCGTGCGGACCACCCGCGGCGGGCCGAACGGACATGGTCGGAATGTTCGAGGCCCCGCAGCACCTCGGCGGCGCGGGCCAGAACCCGGGGCGGCAGCCCCGCCAGCCGCGCCACCTGGACGCCGTAGCTCCTGTCCGCGGCGCCCGGCACCACCCGGCGCAGGAAGACCACCTCCCCGTCGCGTTCCTCCACCAGGAGACAGAGGTTGCGCACCCCCGGCCTGGTTTCCTCCAGGGCGGTCAGCTCATGGTAGTGGGTGGTGAAGATGGTGCGCGCCCCCACCACGTCGTGCAGGTGCTCGCTCACCGCCCAGGCGATGGCCAGCCCGTCGAAGGTGCTCGTGCCGCGCCCCACCTCGTCCAGGATGACCAGGCTGCGCCGCGTGGCGTTCCGGAGGATGCCGGCCACCTCGGCCATCTCCACCATGAAGGTGCTCTGGCCGCGGAAGAGGTCGTCGGCCGCCCCGATGCGGGTGAAGATCCGATCCACCAGGCCCACGCGGCAGCGGGCCGCCGGCACGAAGCTGCCGGCCTGGGCCAAAAGGACGATCAGGGCCACCTGGCGGGCGAAGCTCGATTTGCCGGCCATATTGGGGCCCGTCACCACCAGCAACCGCTCGCCCTCCGCGGAGATCCGCACGTCGTTGGGGACGAAGCCGCCCGGCTCCAGGACCGTCTCCAGGACCGGGTGGCGGCCGCCCTCGATCTCCAGTTCCAGGCTCTCGTCCACCACCGGCCGTACGTAACCCCGCCGCACCGCCACCTCGGCCAGGCAGGCCAGCACGTCCGCGGCCGCCACGGCCGCCGCCGCCCGCTGCAGATCGCCCGCCCGGTCCAGGACACGGCGCCGCAGCTCGGACAGGATCTCCTCCTCCAAAGCCCGCAGGCGGTCGGCGGCCTCCAGGATCTCCTCCTCCCGCCGCCGGAGCTCCTCCGTCACGTACCGCTCCGCCCCCGCCAGCGTCTGGCGCCGGACGTACTCGGCCGGCACCAGGTGGCGGTTCGCGTGGGTCACCTCTATGTAGTAGCCGAAGACCCGGTTGTAGCCAACCTTGAGGGACTTGATCCCGGTCCGCTCCCGCTCCCGCGCCTCCAGGGCCAGGAGCCACTCCTTGCCCGCCCGGGCCAGGCCGCGCAATTCGTCCACCTCGGCGGAGAAGCCGGGCCGGACCAGGTCCCCTTCGCCGCCGGCGGCAGGCGGGTCGTCCACCAGGCAGGCGGCGATGAAGCCCGCCACGTCCTCCAGGCCGCCCATGGCCTCGCCCAGTTCCCGCAGCAGGGCGGCCCGGCAGCGTCCCAGGGTGGCCCCGATGCCGGGCAACCTCTCCAGGGAACGGCGGAGGGCCGCCAGGTCGCGGGGGCCGCCGCCCGCGGCCAGCCGCCCCAGAAGTCGCTCCAGGTCGTAGACCCCGCGCAGGCCGTCGCGCAGGTCGCCCCGCAGAAAGAGATCGCCCGCCAGCTCGGCCACGGCGTCCAGCCGCCGCTCGATGGCGGCCACATCCAGGAGGGGTTGCTCCAGCCAGTGGCGCAGGAGGCGCGCCCCCATGGCGGTGACCGTTTCGTCCAGGACGCCCAGCAGGCTGCCCTCGCGGCGTCCGTCGCTGACGCGGGCCACGATCTCCAGGTTGCGGCGCGTGGCTGCATCCAGAAACATCCGCTCGCCGGGCTGGTGAACCCGGATGCCGGTGATCTGCGGCAGGTGCGAGCGCTGGGTTTCGGCCACGTAATCGTAGAGGAAGCCGGCCGCCGCCGTGGCGGCCCCCATCCCCCTCAGGCCGAAACAGTCGAGCGTCGCCACTCCCAGCCGTCTCGCCAAGGCCCGCGCGGCCGTCCCGGCGGCTGGAGCCTCTCCCTCCCGCACGGTGCATCCCAGGACGGCGGCCAGACGGCGGACCCACTCCCCGCGGTCCGGCCAGCCCACGTCCACCAGGCACTCGACGGGCCGCAGCCGCTCCAGCTCGTCCCACAGCTCCTCCCGGGCGGAGGGGCCGCTGAATTCCCCCGCCCGGAACTCGCCCGTGGAAAGGTCGGCCACGGCCATGCCCGCCACCGCCCCCCGCCCCCGCGGCAGGCCGACCACCGCCGCCAGATAGCGCTGGCCGGCATCACCCACCAGCCGCGCGTCCACGAAGGTGCCCCGCGTGACCACCCGCACCACCTCGCGGCGCACGAGACCGCGGGCGCGGCGCGGATCCTCCATCTGCTCGCAGATGGCGACCCGGTAACCCCGGTCCACCAGGCGGGCCAGATAGCCCTCCACCGCCTGACAGGGCACACCGCACATGGGCACTCGGCGCCCGCCGCCGCCGTCCCGGGCGGTGAGGGCGATCTCCAGCTCGGCGGCCACCCGTTCCGCGTCCTCGAAGAAGACCTCGTAGAAATCGCCGAGCCGGAAGAAAAGGACGGCGTCGGGGTGCTGCGCCTTGAGGGCGCGGTACTGTTCCATCACCGGCGTGAACTCGCCCATGGGGCAGATAACTTCGCCGCGCGGCGGGGCGCACCTTCTTTCCCCGTTGCCCCGCCTCCCCCTTTGCGGTAGGATGGCCCCGTGAAAGAGAGCGAGGGAGACTCCCGCTTTCCCCTGCCGCTGGGGCTAGCGCTGGCCCTCATCGCGGCCGGCGTCCTCGTCATGGGGGTCCGGGGCGGCAACTGGACCGCCGCGCTGGCCTTCGCCGCGGGAGCCGGCGGCGCCCTGTTCCTTGGCTTTCTCTTCGGGCGTTTCGTCCGGCGGGCGGCGGGGGAGGACGGCGAGCGCCGCTAGGGCGGCCATCGGCTTCTAGCCCGCGCGGACCCGACCCGCCAGCCAGGCCAGGGCCAGGATGGCCAGGGCCCCCACCACCACGGCCGCACCGGGCGGCAGGTCCAGGACGTAGGAAAGCCAGAGCCCCCCGCCGGCCGCCAGCAGGGCTACCGCCTCGGTCAGCCAGAGGGCGGCGCGAAAGCTGCCGGCCACCTGGAGGGCGGCGGCGGCGGGGATGATGAGGAGCCCCCCCACCAGCAGCACTCCGGCCACCTGCATGGCGCTCCCCACCACGAGCCCCGCCAGGACGGCGAAGCCGGCGTTCAGGCGTCCCACCCGCAGGCCCGCGGCCGCGGCCAACTCCTCGTCCAGGCTGACCAGGTGCCAGCTTGGCCCCAGGATGACCATGGCCGCCAGGACCACGGCCGCCAGGAGGACCGTGCGCACCACGTCCTCGACGGAGGCGGCCAGGAGGCTGCCGAAGAGATAGGCGAAGAGGTCGCCGTTGATGCCGCCCGCCACCCGGAGGAGGGTCAGCGCCAGGGCCAGACCGGCGGCGTAGAAGACGGCCAGCGCGGTGTCGGAGAAGGCCCGCGAGTGCGTGCGCATGAACTCCACACCGAGGGCCCCCAGCACGGCCGCGCCCGTGATCCCCAGGGACGGAGCGAAACCCGCCAGGAGGGACGCTCCCACCCCCACCAGGGCTACGTGGGACATGGTGTCCGCCAGGGGCGCCATGCGGCGCACCGTCAGGTGCAACCCCACCGGCGCCGCCATGGCGGCCACGGCCAGGGCCAGCAACAGCGCCCGCACCATGAAATCCTGACCAAGCACCGCTCCGCCGGGCCCCCTCCCGCTCTTCCCTCAGTGGTCGTGCCGCACCACGTGCACCGGCATGCCGTAAACCTGCTCCAGAGACCCCGCGTCGGCCAGACCGCCCGGCGGCCCGTGGTACACAAGCCGCCGGTTGAGGCAGGCGACCGCCGTCACCTCCCGCGCCACCGCTCCCACGTCGTGGGTCACCATCACCACCGTGAGGGAGCGCACCCGCTGCAAATCCCTCAGCAGCGAAAAGAAAGCCTCCCGCCCGCCCGGGTCCACGCCCGTGGTGGGCTCGTCCAGAAGGAGCAGTTCCGGCTCTCCGACCAGAGCCCGCGCCAGAAAGGCCCGCTGCTGCTGGCCCCCCGACAGACGCCCCACCGGCCGGTGCCGCTCCTCCCACACCCCCGCCTCCCGCATGGCCCGCTCGGCCGCGGCCCGTTCGGCGGGGCCGGGGGAAACCGCGAGCCGCCGGACCGGCAGCCCCGTTAACACCAGTTCCTCCACGGTGGTGGGAAACCGCCGGTCCACGCCCGCCCGCTGGGGAACGTAACCCACCCGCTCCCTCCCCCACCCCAGGCGCACATCCCGCCCGAAGAGGAGCACCCTCCCCCGCGTGGGGCGGACGAGGCCCAAGGCTGTGCGCAGCAGGGTGGTCTTGCCCCCGCCGTTGGGACCCACCACCCCGAGGAAGACGCCCCGCGCCACGGCAAGGGAGACGTCCTCCAGCACCGGGAGGCCGCCCAGGTGCACGCTCACCCTCTCGAAGGTGAGGACATGAGCCGCGCCCGCCTCCCGGGGGTCGCCCGCCCGGCGGTCACGAAGTCCTCTCCCGGCCGTCCTCCCGCCGTCAGGAGCCACGCCCGTCACCCTCCCGGCCGGCCCCGGCGTCCGCCTCACCGCGGCAGCGGCCGCACCGACCATACAGCTCGAAGGAATGAAAAGTGACGGCGAAGGAGTGGGAGCGCGCCTCGGCCATCGCCTCCTCGGCGGGGCAGCGGTCGAGGCACACCACCATCCCGCAGGAGAGGCAGACCAGATGATGGTGATGCCTGCCTCCCGCCAGCTCGAAGCGACTGGCGCGCGCCGACGCACCCCTGATCTCGTTGACCAGGCCGGCCCGCACCAGAAGACGCAGGTTGCGGTAAACGGTGTCCACCCCCGCCCGCGGCAGCAACTCCCGCAGGCGCGCCCGCACCTCCCCCGCCGTGGCCGGCTTCCCCGCCGCCGCCAGCACCTCCACCAGACGCCGGCGCTGCTCCGTCAGCCTGACCCCCCGGGCCCGCAGCCGCCCCATCACTTCCTCGGCCTGCACCGGCACCCCTCCCCGCCGCCCCCGACGAGCCGGCCCGCGGCCCGGCACACCCTCACCTGGACCCGGCCCCCGCGGCGCATCCCTTGAGGCCGCCTCTACATAGGAATATTCTTGTGTGGGTCCGTGCCGGCGCGCAAGGCCCTCATCCGTCAACCTCGCCGGTGGGCCGGTTGTCGCCTCGGCCGGGGGCGGAGAAGGGGGAGGAAACCGTTGGCCAACGAGACGGCTTCCCTGCCTGCGGCACCGGGCCGCCGGGGGTGGCTCATCTCCCGCTTCCTGCCGGCCGCCGTGGCGGCGGCCCTGGCCGCCGGGTGCAGCGCGCCGCCCGCTCCAGCCGGAGCCGGGCGCCCCGCCGCGCCGCCGTCAACCGGGGAGATGCCCGCGCCCGGCGGCCTCCTGGTGGTGACCTCCCTCTACCCCCTCCACGACCTGGCCCGGCGGGTGGCCGATCCCTCCGACAGCGTCCTCCTTCTCGCCCCGCCGGGCGTGGAACCCCACGACTGGGAGCCCTCGCCGCGGCAGGCGGCCCTGGTCCGCCAGGCCGACGTGCTCCTGACGGGCGGCCTGGAACCCTGGCTCTCCCGCAGCCGCCGCACGCTCCCGCCCAGCGTGCGCCTTCTGGATGCGCGGGCCGTCCTGGCCAAGGGCGGGGGGGACCCCTCCTCTGAGCCTCCGCCGGCGGAGCCGCGCTCCTCCCTCGCCGGCGACCCCCACTGGTGGCTCGACCCCCTGAGCGCGGAGGCGGTGGCCCGGGCCGTGGCCGACACCCTGGCCGCCGCCCGGCCGGAGACGGCCGCGGCGTACCGGCAAAGGGCGGCCCTTCTGGCGATTCGCCTGCGGGAGCTGGACCGCCGCTATCGGCAGGGCCTGGCCCGCTGCCGTCGCCGCGTCATCGTCACCTCCCATGCCGCCTTCGGCCACCTGGCGGCGCGCTACGGGCTCCACCAGGTGCCGGTGGCGGGCCTGACGCCCGCCGACGAGCCCGGCCCCCGGCGCCTGGCGGAGACGGCCGCCCTCATCCGGCGGGAAGGGATCACCACCATCTTCGTGGAGCCCATCGCGCCCGCGGCGGCCGCCCGCGCCCTGGCCAGCGAGACGGGCGCACACCTCGCGCCCCTTCACCCCCTGGAGGGCCTCACGCCGGCGGAGGCCCGGGCGGGGGCCGACTATTTTTCCATCATGGAGGATAATCTCAGACGGCTGCGCTCAGCCCTGGAGTGCCGCTGACGGCACCGCGCTCAGGCTCATCCCTTCCGGCCGCCGACCATCGGGCCCCGGGCGCCGCGAAGCGCTCCGGCAGGAGTTCCCGGCGCCAACGCCCCTCCGTCAGCCCCTCGGCCACCAGCCGGCCGGTGAGAAGGCCCAGGAGGATGCCGTTGCGGTGGTGACCCGCCGCCACCAACAGCCCCCGGAGGCCGGGAACAGGGCCCACCAGGGGCAATCCGTCTGGCGACCACGGTCGCAGGCCGGCCCAGGCGTGGCTGAAGGCCGCGGCCGCCAAAGGGGGGAGGAGGTCCAGCGCGAGGGCGGCAAGCCGGGCCACGCCCGCCGCCGTCACCCGGTCGTCGTAGCCGGCCCGGTCCTCGGTGGCGCCCACCGCCACCGTGCCGTCCACCTTGGCCACGGCGTAGCCGGATTCCGCGAAGACGGTGCGGCGAAAGCAGGGAGGGCGCTGGAAAAGGGCCATGATCTGCCCTCGCACCGGCTCCACCGGCAGGGGCGTCCCGGCCTCGGCCCCGAAGCGCGCCGTCCAGGCGCCCGTGGCCAGAAGCACCGCCCCCGCCGACAGCACGGGGCGGTCCGCGCCCGCCGCGCGCACACCCGTCACCGCCTCTCCCGCCCGCGCGAGCCCCGTCACCTCCACCCCCTCCAGGAAGCCCACCCCGCGCCGCGCCGCCGCCATGGCCACGGCGGCCACGAGCCGCGGGCTGTACACGTGGTGCTCGTCGGGGCACCAGGCAGCCAGCGTCAGATCCGGGGGCAGAGCCGGCTCCTCGGCGCGGGCCGCCCCGGGTTCCACCAACTCCACCCCCGCCCCCAGGGCGCGCTGCCAGGCCACGGCGGCCCGCAGCCGCTCGGCCTCCCCCTCGTCGCGCGCAACCCGCAGCAGACCGCAGGCCACGAACTGGGGGTCAATCCCCGTCTCGTCGTGGAGGGCCGCCGCCTGTTCCGGAAAAGATGCCAGGGCCTCCCGCCCCAGGTCGAGAAAGGGACCGGGCCCGGCCGCCTCGCTCCAGGGAGCCAGCATGCCGGCCGCCGCTCCCGAGGCCTGCCCCCCCACCCTGCCCTTTTCCACCACCGTGACGCGCAGCCCGCGGCGGGCAAGCTCGAGCGCCGCGGAACAGCCCACGATGCCACCGCCCACCACCAGCACGTCCGGCGCCGCCCCGCCGCCCGTCACCCGCCTCACCCCGCCCTCGCGGCCGTATCGGGCCGCGGCGCGCCACCGCCCGTGGGACCCGCCCCGCCCACGCCGCGCCCGGGGGCGGCGGGGGCGATGACCCCCTCCCGGGGACTGGAGGGGGTGGCCTCTTCGCGTCGAGGGATGCGCCCGGCCAGGAACCCGGCCCGCCCCGCCTCCACCGCCAGGCGAAAGGCAGCCGCCATGAGGGGCGGGTTGCCGGCGCAGGCGATGGCCGTGTTGACCAGGACGGCGTCGGCCCCGATCTCCATGGCCAGGGCAGCGTCGGAGGGGGCCCCCAGCCCGGCGTCCACGATGACGGGCACCGGCACCGTCTCCCTGATCCGGCGGATGCGCCGCACGTCCAGGACTCCCTGCCCGCTGCCGATGGGCGAGCCGAAGGGCATCACGGTGGCGCAGCCCAGCTCCCACAGCCGCCGCGCCACCACGTGGTCGTCGCTGGTGTAGGGCAGGACCACGAACCCCTCCGCCACCAGGATCCGCGCCGCCTCCAGGGTGGCAACCGGGTCGGGCAGCAGGGTCCGCTCGTCGCCGATGACCTCCAGCTTGACCCAGTCACCCAGCCCCAGCTCCCGCGCCAGGCGCGCCACCCGCACCGCGTCCTCCACCGTGTAGCAGCCGGCGGTGTTGGGCAGAAGGAAGTAGCGGCTCCGGTCTATGCGGTCCAGCAGGTTGGGGCCCCGCCCCGTCAGGTCCACGCGGCGCAGAGCCACGGTGACCACCTCGGCCCCAGACCGGGCGAGGGCCTCCTCCATCACGTCCAGGTCGGGGTACTTCCCCGTACCCACCATGAGCCGCGAGCGGAAGCTCCGCCCCGCGATGATCAGCTCGTCCCCCACGTCCCCCGCCTCCCCTGTGCCGCGCGGCCCGTCCCGCGGCGCCCCCGCGGCGGCGCCGCGGCGGTGGAAACCGCCCCCGGGCCACGGCGGCGCAAGCCCTCGCAGGCCGCCGTGTTCCTCAGCCGCCGCCCACGGCCCGCACGATTTCGAAGCTGTCCCCCGCCGCCACCGTCACCAGCTCCCACTCGGCGCGCCGGACGATCTCCAGGTTTCTCTCCACGGCCACCCCCTCGCCCGGCAGGCGGAGGAACCCCAGGAGACCGGCCACCGTCAGCCCGTCCGGCACCTCCATCTCTTCACCGTTCACCCGCACCCGCACAAGGGTCCCCTCCCCGGCGGACCCGCGGCCCAGGGACGCGCCGCCCTCACCGGCCGCCGCGCCGCCCTCACCCCCCGCCCCGGCCGCGGCTCCCGCCGCCCACCCCATAACCAAGGCGTCCGCCGCCGCCCGCGGGTCGGGTGCCGCCATAAGGGCCGAGACGACGCAGACCCCGTGGGCACCGGCCGCCCGCACGGCCGCCAGGCGGCCGGCCGTCATGCCGCCGATGGCCAGGACAGGGAGGGCGGCCGCCCGGCACGCCCGGGCCAATCCCTGCACACCGTGGGGGGCCACGCCCTTCTTGGAAGGGGAGGGAAAGACGGTGCCAAAGACGGCGTAGTCGGCGCCCGCCGCCGCCGCGGCGCTCAGTTCCTCCACCCGGTGGACCGACACGCCCACGAGGAAGCCGCGCGGCACAAGGGCACGGACCACCCCCGCCGGGAGCGAACCGCTGCCCAGATGCACCCCGTCGGCGCCGGCGGCCAGGGCCACGTCCACCCTGTCGTTGACCACCAGCACGGGCTCCGTCGCCGTCGGACCGCGGCGTCGCCTGAACTTCCGCACCAAGAGCGCCAACTCCTCGGCCAGGGCGCATAGTCGGCGGGCCGGCAGATCCTTTTCCCGCAACTGGACACCGGCCACCCCTGCCTCCAGGGCGGCCGCCGCCACCTCGCTCAGCCTCCCGGCCTCGGCCAGGAGGCGCCGATCCGTCACCAGCCAGACGCCGCCCGGCACCCCCGATCGGGAGAAACCGGCGCCACCCCCCGGTCCCGCCGCGCCGCCCTGCGGCACCCCCGCGCCGCCCGTCGGCTCCGCCGCATCCCCCGCCGCCAGCGCCGCACCGGCTGTCTCCCGAAGGCCACGGCCCGCCGCCCCCAACCCGCGGCCGTCCTCCGGAAACGGCGCGGGCCGCCCACCTCCCATCACCGGCAGGGAACGGCCCGTACCCATCACCCTCTTTCCCTCCGCGGGCATTACCCCACAGGTTCGAAGGGTCAGGTGCTCCGCGGCTCCCGCCCATCCCTCGCCACCGCAGGTCGCGTCCGCCTCGCGGTGCCGCGGCGGTGCGGACCGGCCGCCAGCCCTTTCTCAGCCCCTAGGAAGGAGCCCCCCGTTTGCCGACGCCATTATACCCTTCCCCGGCCTCCCCCTCAACGTGACGCCCGCCGCCTGTCTCCGCTCCGGCGCCGCCGCGGAGCTCGGCGAGGCGACGGGCGGCCTCGGCCTCCCAACCCCGCTCGCCCGCGCGGTAGTAGCCTCCCGCCAGGCCGGGCGGCAGGTAGGTCTGGGCCACCCAGCCGCCGGGATAGTCGTGCGGATACCGATAGCCCCGGCCGTGGCCCAGTTGCCGCGCGCCGGGGTAGCTGGCGTCGCGGAGATGGGGGGGCACGGCCGGCGGCCGCCGTTCCCCCAGCTCCCTGCGGGCGGCGGCCAGGGCCGCGTAGACGCTGTTGCTCTTGGGCGCCAGGGAGAGATAGAGGGTGGCCTCGGCCAGGTGCAGAGCCGCCTCGGGCAAACCCACCCAGTCCACGGCCGTGGCGGCGGCGGCCGCCACCATCAAGGCCTGGGGATCGGCCAGGCCCACGTCCTCCGCCGCGTGGATGAGGAGGCGCCTCGCCAGGAAGCGCGGATCCTCCCCCGCCTCCAGCATCCGGGCCAGGTAGTGAAGGGCGGCGTCGGGATCGGACCCCCTCATGCTCTTGATCCAGGCGGAGACAGTGTCGTAGTGCTCGTCGCCGGTGCGATCGTACACCAGGAGCCGCCGCTGGAAAGCCTCCGCCACAGCCTCCCCGGTGAGGCGCCGCCCCCCCGCCGCCGGCGGGATGTTCTCCACCGCCAGCTCCAGGGCGTTCAGCGCCGCCCGCGCGTCGCCCGCCGCCATGGCCGCCAGGCGCTCCAGGACCTCCGGCTCGGCCTGCACGCCGCGGTCTCCCAGGCCCCGCTCGCCGTCAGCCAGGGCTCTCTCCAGGAGCAGCCGGATCTCCGCGTCGGAGAGGGGTTCCAGGCGGAAGAGGCGGCAGCGGGAGAGGAGCGGCGCGTTGACGGCGAAATAGGGGTTCTCGGTGGTGGCGCCCACGAGGATGAGGGTGCCGTCCTCCACGTGGGGCAGGACGGCATCCTGCTGGGCCCGGTTGAAGCGGTGAATCTCGTCTATGAAGAGGACGGTCCTCTCCCCCGCCGCGCGCCGCCGCCCGGCTTCCTCGGCGATGCGCCGCAGGTCCGCCACCCCCGCCGTGACGGCGCTCAGGCGCTCCCACCGGGCCCCCGACAGCCGCGCCATGAGGAGAGCCAGGGTCGTCTTGCCGGTGCCGGGCGGACCCCAGAGGATCATGCTGGGAATCCGGTCCTGCTCGATGGCGCGGCGCAGGAGGCGCCCCGGCCCGAGGAGGTGTTCCTGGCCCACGAACTCGTCCAGGTCGCGGGGGCGCATCCGCTCGGCCAGGGGCGTCACCCGCCGGCCCTCGGCTGCGCCGCCCTCTTCGTCCAGCCGCGGCTGCCTCATCCCGTTTCCCCCGCCTCCCGGTGCGCCAGCGCCACCGCCTCCTCCACCAACCGCCGCGCGCCGCCGTCTGCGGCCGCGTCCGCGCCCGCCCGGTCCCGCGCACCCCCGCCGGCGCCTCCGGCCGGCTCGGCGCCCCGCTCCCAGAGCACGAAGAACTCCACGTTCCCCCTGTCACCGCGCAGGACGGACGGCGTCAATCCCAGGAGCCGGAGTCCCAGAGGCTCGGCCGCGGCCAGGACCAGGAGGAGCACCTCGCGGTGAACGGCCGGATCGCGCACCACGCCTCCCCGCCCCACCTTCTCCCGCCCCGCCTCGAACTGCGGCTTGACCAGCGCCAGCAGGCGGCCGGCGGGGGTCAGGAGCGGCACCACGGCCGGGAGGATCTTGGTGAGAGAGATGAAGGAGACGTCCACCACGGCCAGGTCCACGGGCTCGGGCACGTGCTCCCGCCCGAGGCGACGAGCGTTGATGCCCTCCCGCACCACCACCCGCGGATCTCGCCGCAGGCGCCAGGCCAACTGGCCCCGGCCCACGTCCACGGCGTAGACGCGGGCCGCACCCCGCTGCAGGAGGCAGTCGGTGAAGCCGCCCGTGCTGGCGCCCACGTCCAGGCAGACCAGCCCCCGCGGGTTGAGCCCCAGGGTGTCCAGAGCCCCCGCCAGCTTGACCCCGCCGCGGCCCACGTAAGGGTGGTCGGGACCCCGCACCGCCAGCGAGGCCCCCTGGGGCACGCGGCGGCCCGCCCGCGTCTCCACCCGGCCGTCAACCTCCACCAGGCCGGCCAGGATGGCCGCCCGGGCCCGTTCCCGGCTCGGGAAGAAACCGTCTTCCACCAGCGCCTGGTCCAACCGCCGCCCGGGCAGCCTACCGCCCCCCGCGCGCCGCCCGCCTCCCGGCGCCGCCGGCCCGCGCGGCCCCGAGGTCGGCCGGCGCCGCACCGCCGCCCGCCGGGCCGGATCCCGCCGTCTCCGCCCCGGGGCGCGCCGTTCCCGCCAGCACCTCCCTGCAGGCCCGCGCAATGCCCGCCGCGTCCAGGCCGTGCCCCGCCAGGATGGCGCCCCGGTCAGCCGGCGGCACCCGCCCGTCGGCGAAACCGAGCCGCCGCACGGGCCGCGGCAGACCGCGCCCCGCCAGCACCTCCAGGACGGCGCTGCCGAAGCCGCCCGCCAGCACGCCCTCCTCCACCGTGACCACCGCCCGGCAGCCACGGACCAGGCGCACCACCAACTCCTCGTCCAGGGGGGCCACCCACACCGGGTCGGCCACGGCGACCTCGACGCCGTGCTCGGCCAGGGCGGCCGCCGCATCCAGGGCGGCGTAGACGAGCGGCCCCACGGCCAGCACGGCCACGTCGCGTCCGGGGCGCAGCAACTCGCCTCGCCCCACGCTAAGGCGCTGCGGCAGACGCCGCGGCAGCCCCCGCGCCGCCGCCTTGGGGTAGCGGAAGGCCACCGGCCCCCTTTGCTCCAGGGCCGTGTGGAGCACATCCGCCAGCACCAGCTCGTCGCGCGGCGCCGCCACGGCCAGGCCCGGCAGGGAACGCAGGTAGGCCAGGTCGTAGAGCCCCTGGTGGGTCTCCCCGTCGGGGCCCACCACCCCGGCCCGGTCCAGGGCGAACGTCACCGGCAGCGACTGCAGGCACACATCGTGCAGCACCTGGTCGTAGGCGCGCTGGAGAAAGGTGCTGTAGATGGCCACCACGGGCCGCAGGCCGGCCGACGCCAGCCCCGCCGCGAAGATGACGGCGTGCCCCTCGGCGATGCCCACGTCGTAGAAGCGTTCCGGATGGGCCCGCGCGAAGGCGTCGAGCCCCGTCCCTTCCGGCATGGCGGCCGTGACGGCCACCACCTCGGGGCGGCACGCCGCCTCCTCCAAGAGTGCCCGCCGAAAGGCTTCGGTAAAGGTGGGAGCCGCCGCTCCGGCCGTCTCCCCGGTGGCGGCGTCGAAGCGACCCACGCTGTGGAAGCCGGCCGGCGACCGCTCGGCGGGAGCGTAGCCCTTTCCCTTTCTGGTGACCACGTGGACCAGGACCGGCCCTTTGAGGCGCGTGGCCTGGCGCAGCACCTCCAGGGTCTCCCGCAGGTCGTGGCCGTCGGCGGGGCCGAGATAGGTAAAGCCCAGTTCCTCGAAGAACATGCCCGGCAGGAGAAGTTGCTTGAGGCCGTCCTTGAGCCGCTCCGCCGTGCGGGCCACCGACGGGCCGAGGCCGGGGATGCGTTCCACCAGGCGCCCCAGGTCCTCCTTGACGCGCCGGTAGGCCGGGTCCGAGCGCAGGCGGCCGAGGTGGCGGGCGATGGCACCCACGTTGGGTGAGATGGACATGCTGTTGTCGTTCAGCACCACGATGAGATCGCTGCCGGCCTGCCCGGCGTTGTTGAGCGCCTCGAAACTGTGCCCGCAGGTGAGGGCGCCGTCCCCCACCACCGCCACCACGCGATAGCTCTCCCCCAAGCGGTCGCGGGCCAGGGCGAAGCCGAGGGCGGCCGAGATCCCGGTGCCCGCGTGCCCGGCCTCCCAGACGTCGTGCGGACTCTCCCGCCGCTTGCAAAAACCGGCCAGGCCGCCGGCCTGCCTCAGAGTGCCGAAGGCGTCGCGCCGCCCGGTCACCAGCTTGTGAGCGTAGGTCTGGTGCCCCGTGTCCCAGACGATCCTGTCCTGGGGGCTCCGGAATACGCGGTGCAGGGCGAGGGTTAGCTCCACCACGCCCAGGTTGGCGGCCAGGTGGCCGCCGTTCCTGGACACGACGGCCACGATCTCCTCCCGGATCTCCCGGGCAAGCTCCTCCAGCTCCGCCAGCGAGAGATGCCGGAGATCGTCGGGACCCGCGATCCGTGCCAGCAGCGACATGCGCCTCAGTCCCTCCGGCGGCGGCCCCGCTCCCGCCCCCGCCTCCGGATCAGCCGCAGGGGATTAGCGAGGCCGGCCAGGTAGATGAGCCTGCCCGTGGCGAACACAATCCTGTTCGCCTCGGCGATGGCGAAACCCTTCACCCATGCCTTGGCTCCCACGGTCACCGCCGCTATGAGACCTATTATGACGGTCCCGGCGAGAGCCTGATCGGTCCAGCCCCCCTCGGCGGCCAACCGAAAGACGATGGCGGCTCCCGCCGCGCCGCTGATGGCCGCCGTTGCCTCGCCCACCAAGTCCACGGCAAAGGTGGCCACCCGGTCGGCCTGGCGGACCAGGGCCATGGCCTGGCGGGCACCGGCGATGCGCTTGGCGGCCATGGCGTGGAAGGGTTCTTCGTCGGCGGCCGTGGCCGCCACGCCCACCACGTCCAGGAGGACGCTCACAGCAATGATGAGGGCAACCAGGAGGACGGCGACGGGCAGCTCCACCCGCCGGACAGAACCGAGCAGGGGTTCCACCAACACCGCCGTCAGAAGAAAGGCCTGGAGGAAGCTGGCGCCGGCCGCGAACCAGGGCCTCCTCTCCCTGTAGCCCCTCCGCCCGCGCTGGTTGGCCAAGGTCCCTCCCGACGACCCCGGGATAGGCTCCGGGGATCGGTGCGCGGCCCCAGACCGCCGCCGAAGGCGATCCCCGGACCGTCCTCAAAAAAAGAAAAAACGCGGGTGGCCGCGCGCCGAGTAAATTTTGCGGCTTAGGTCCAGCAGGCTTTCCCGCGCCGTCACCGCGCCGTCGCCGGCCCGGCGGTTTCCCTTTGAGACGGCGCTGCCCGCGTCACCGACGGGCAGGCTGGATTACCACTTAGCGCGCACCGTAATCCCCGGCGCGCGTCCCTGAGGAACAGCCTAGGGGTTTTCCCCAGCGGCCTTACCACTCCCTTAGCCTCTTTTGCAAGACTGGTTTCGGGACCGTCTGCCGCCCGACCATGGGCCCCTGGTCTGCGACCGGCCATCCCCCTCCACCAGCCCCACTCACGGCAGGCTACGCTGCACGCAGAGTCGCCGCGTGCAGGTTCACACCCCAGGCCGTAGCGCTCCCGCGCCACGGCGCTGGGCCTCCGCGGGCGCAGGGTCAGCGCCCGCATGCCATTGCGGATCGCCCCGCGCCCTATCTCCCTGCCCCAGCCCCCGACTGGGCGTCGGAAGCCAGCACAAGGAGCTTCATCGTTGTGCCCGACGGCGGATTTTTAGGCCCGCCTTCAGAAGCGTGAGACCGACTAGGATACTGCGCCACCCGCGTTGTCAAGGTACGCAAAGTCGCCTCTCATTATATCACCAACCTCGCCGCGTCGCCTCGCCTGCCCGCGCGGCGGCGCGCCGGCGAAACTCGCCTCTCGGGCGGCGCGGCGCCGTCAGGGCGCCTCCCCCAACCGGGCCGCCAGCCAGGCGAGCAGTTCCCGCAGCGCGGCGGCTCCCCTGCCCAGACCGCGGACGCAGGAGGCGGCCTCCGCCACGGCCCGCCGCCCGGCGGCCGCCGCGGCCTCGCGGCCCAGCAGGGAAACCATGGCCCCGCCGTCCGCCAGGTCATCGGCGGCCTGGAAGGCCCGTCCGAACCAGAGGCCGAAGCAGTCGAGGGCGGTCAGCACCTCGGCGGAGGCCCCCGCCAGGAGCCCACCGGCCCGGAGGCAGGCCCGGAAGAGGGCGCCCGTCTTGAGATCGTTGATCCGTGTCAGCACCCCTTCCGGGGCGACGGTCGCCTCCGCCCCGCCGGCGGGTCCGGCCCACCGTCCGCCCGCGGCGGCCGCCGCGCTTTCGCCCGCCGCGCGCGGCTCGAGCCGCCCGGCCAGGGCCAGGTCCAAGACCTGCCCCGCCACCATGCCGGCGTGCCCCGCGGCCGCGGCCACCGTCGCCAGGACGGCCAGCTGCCCTTCGGCGGGCACTTCCGGCACCGGTTCCGCCAGGGTCTGGAACGCCAGCGTCAGCAACGTATCGCCGACCAGGATGGCCATGGCTTCCCCGAAGACGACGTGGCAGGCAGGGCGCCCCCGCCGCTCGCTGTCGTCGTCCAGGGCCGGGAGGTCGTCGTGGACCAGGGAGTACTGATGGATGAGCTCCAGGGCGCAGGCCGGGCGCACCAGGCGCTCCGGCCGGGGGTGACCGGCCGCGCCGGCCGCCGCCAGGACCAGGAGCGGACGCAGCCGCTTGCCGCCCGCCACGGCGTGCCGCAGGGCCGCCGCGAGACCTGGCAGGAGCGGGTCCTCGCGGGGCAGGAGGCGGTCCAGTTCTTCCTCGATCAGGGTGCGCCAGGCGTCCAGGTCCGCCTCCCCGGGCGGGGAAGGGGGCGCACCGCCCACCGGCCTCATCGCCGTCACGCCACCCCGCCGCTTTGGTCCGCATCGCCGGCGGAAGCCGCCTCGCCGCCCGCCGCCAGGGGAGCCAGCTCCACCCGGCCGTCCGGCAGCTGCGAAAGCTGCTCCATCACCATCTCGGCGGCATCCAGCCGCGCGGCGCAGCCCCGGGCCAGCGTCACCCCCTCGCGAAAGAGGCGCAGCACCTCTTCCAGGGGTTCCTCACCGCTCTCCAGCCGGCGGACTATCTCCTCCAGCCTGGCCAGGGAGGCCTCAAAGCTCTCCTCGGTCACCGCCACCGCCCATCACCCCCAACGGATCGTCCTCGGCTGTCACCCCGTCCACGCGGCAGGCGAGCCGCCCGTCCCGCAGGAGCACGGCCACCCTTTCCCCCGGCCGGACGGACCCGATCCCCGCCACGAGACCGCCATCCTCCCGCAGGCAGATACCGTAGCCGCGCCGCAGCACGGCGGCCGGATCCAGGGCCGCCAGCCGGGCGTCCAAAGGCGCGAGCCGGGTCCGCGCCTGGGCGACCCGGTGGCGGCTCAGCAGCAGCACCCGCCCCCACAGCTCGTCCACCCGCTGGCGGCGCCGGTCCACCAGCAGGGAAGGCCGGGTGAGCACCGGGCTCTCGGCGAAGCGGCGCCACCGCTCCCGCCTCCGCTCCACCGACCGGCGGGCGGCCCCGGCCAGGCGCGTCGCCAGGTCCGCCACCCGCCGGAGCAGAACCCGGCGCTCGGGAACCACCATCTCGGCCGCCGCCGAGGGCGTCGGAGCCCTCAGGTCGGCCGCCAGGTCGGCCAGGGTGACGTCCGTCTCGTGGCCCACGGCCGTGACGACCGGGATGCGCGAGGCCGCCACGGCGCGGACCACCTCCTCGCTGTTGAAGGCCCAAAGGTCCTCCGCCGAGCCGCCTCCCCGTCCCACCACCAGCACGTCGGCGTCCAGGTGCCGATTGGCCAGCTCGATGGCCCGCGCCAGGGATCGCGGCGCCTCCTCGCCCTGGACCACGGCCGGCACCACCGTCACCGTCAGCCCCGGCAGGCGCCGGCCCATGATGCGGAGCATGTCGCGCAGGGCGGCCCCGCTGGGAGAGGTGACGATAGCCACCCGCCGCGGCAGGAGCGGCAGCCGCCGTTTGCGGGCCGGATCGAAGAGCCCCTCCGCCTCCAGCCGCCGCCGCAACTCCTCCAGGGCGCGGTACATCTCGCCCAGCCGCAGGGCCTCGTCCCGCCAGAGGCGCTGGACGTAGAGCTGGTACTGGCCGTCCCGCTCGTAGACGCCCACGTATCCCTGGGCTATGACCACCTCCCCGTTGCGGAGGAGGGTGCCGTCACCGTTCCGCACCAGGCGCAGCCCGTCGCGCCGGCCGCGGAAGAGAACGCAGCGCACGGCCGCCGCCGTGTCCCGCAGGGTGAAGTAGATGTGCCCCGAGGGATGCTCCTTGAAGTTGGAGACCTCGCCCCGCACCAGGACATCCCGAAGGAGAGCCGAGCCCTCCAGGAGCCCCTTGACCACCGCCGTGAGCTGACTGACGCTGAGGATGCGCTCCTCCCCCGCCGCGGGGAGGACCGGCTCCCGCCAGGCGCTCACCCTCCTCCGCCTCCGGCCCCGGCGACGGCCGCCAGTTCCGGCAAGGCCGGCTCCGGCCGGAGATCCAGGCGCCGCTCCGCCGCCTGGACCGTGTTGGCCAGGAGCATGGCCACCGTCATGGGGCCCACCCCGCCCGGCACGGGGGTGAGCCAGGCCGCCACCTCCGCCACGGCCGGATCCACGTCACCCGCCAGACCCGCCGCCGTGCGGGTGATGCCCACATCCACCACCGCCGCCCCCGGTTTGACCATGGGCGGGCGGATGAGAGCCGGTCGCCCCACCGCCACCACCAGCACGTCGGCCCGGCGCGTGTGTTCGCCGAGATCGGGGGTGTGGCGGTGACAGACCGTCACGGTGGCGTCGGCGGCCAGGAAGAGAAAGGCCAGCGGGCGCCCCACGATGACGGAGCGCCCCACCACCACCGCGTGCCGTCCCCGCAGGGGAACGCCGGCCCGCCGGAGGAGCGCCAGCACGCCCAGCGGCGTGCAGGCCACGGTGCGCGGCCGCCCGCGCAACAGGAGTCCCAGGTTTTCGGGGTGAAAGCCGTCCACGTCCTTGTGGGGCCCCACGGCCGCCACCAGCTCGTCCAGGTCCAGGGGAGGCGGGACCGGCGCCTGGATGAGGACGCCGTCCCAGGCGGCGTCGGCCGCCAGCCGCCGGAGGAGGTCCAACACCTCCCGGCGCCCGGTGTCGGCCGGCAAGCGGAACACGGCCGAGCGGACGCCGATCTCCCGGGCAGCCCGCTCCTTGTTGCGCACGTAAATGAGGGAGGCGGGATCGTCGCCCACCAGCACCACCGCCAGGCCGGGGGGCTCGCCGGCGGCGGCGCGGATCCTCTCCACGCGGGGCCGCAGCCGCTCTTTGACCTCGGCCGCCAGGGCGCGTCCGTCCAGGAGAGCGGCCGCCATCATCCCTCACCGCCCGGCGCCCGGGCATCGTCGCCGGACCCCGTCGGCGCCGGGACGGCCCCGGCCCCTTCCGCGGCCGCGCCGGGCCGATCCGCCGCCGCCTCCGCCCGCTCGGGCAGGTCGCGCGCCACCTGTCCCAGGATGCCGTTGACAAAGCGATAGGAATCCGGCTCCCCGTACCGCTTGGCCAATTCCACCGCTTCGTTGATGATGACGCTGACGGGCGTCTCCGGATGCGCCAGGAGTTCGTAGGCGCCCAGGCGGAGGATGTTCCGATCCACGGTGGCCATCCGCTCGAGGGGCCATTCCCGCGAGTACCGCTGGATCAGATCGTCGAGCCGCGCGCGCTGGAGCAGGGCTCCCCGCACCAGCTCCCCCGCGAAGGTCACGCTGGCCGCGGGCGCCCCCTCCTCCGCACCCAGGTACGCGAGCAGTTCGTCGGCGGCGCCCCCCACCAGGTCATGCTGGTAGAGGACCTTGAGCGCCAATTCCCGCCCCACGCGCCTGCTCACGCCTCCTGCCACCCCCTGCCCCCCGCCGCCCGGCGGGTTCCCCCGTCAACGCCTGCTCTGTATGATCCGGTCCAAGAGATCGGCCAGCCCCTCCGGCTCCTCGTCCATGCGCTGGCCCACCGCGTAACCGGCCACGGTGAGGAGGGCGATGAAGGCCGCCCAGAAAAAACCCACCCACATGATGAGGACCCCCAGGAAGAAACCGGCCGCCGAGCCCAGGAGCTTTCCCCTGTGCCTGGTCCAAAGGGCGTGAACCAGTTCGCGCCACAACTCCCTGTCCAAGAGCCGTACCCCCGTTGACCGCCCGCCGTCGCCGGGTTCCGGCGGCGGGAGCCCGGCCGCCTCCGCGGCGGGATCAGGACGGCCTGCTCCTCCGCCCCCCGATGTTCACCACGTGGAGGTTTATCCTCTTGACCTCCACGCCCAGCACCTGACGCACCTGCTGCGCCAGCTCCCTTTGCAGGAGCTCGCTGGTCTCGGGGATGTTGAGATCGCTCCACGTCCAGAGCCGCAGGTTGAGGTCGAGACCGTCCTCCTGGGCGTAGGCGACGGCCTTGGCCTCCCGCACGCCCCTGACCTCCTTGGCCACCCGGGTGGCCAGAGCCTCCACGGCGTCCAGGGAAACGCGCACCAGCCCCAGCGGTCCCTCGTGGGTGAGGGAGCGCCGGCCGCCCCGCCGCCGGAAGGCGAAGTAGAGCAGGCGCACGCTGGCCACGAAGAAGACGGCCCCGGCCGCGCCCACGCCCCACCGGCCCTGGGGCGTGGTCAACACCCCCTCCACGTACGCCAGGGGATAGAGCCAGCCCGCCGCCAGGGCGACGAAGGCCGCCGAGAGAAAGGTGAGGGCAAAGGTGTAAATGGTCAATATCACCCGATCGAAGAGACCCATCCCCCACCCCTCACCGCGGCCGCGCCTCCGCCCCTTCCTCCTGCTGCTGCTCGAAGGCGACCCCCTGGACGTGGATGTTGACCTCGGTCACCGTGAGCCCCGTCATGGTCTCCACCGCCTCCTTGACCTTTTCCTGGACGCGTTGGGCGACCTGCGGAATGCTCACCCCGTACCTCACCACAACGAAGAGGTCGAGGACGGCCTCCTTCTCCCCCACCTGCACCCGCACGCCGCGGGACAGGTCCTTGCGGCCCAGCATGGCGGCGATGCCGCCCACCAGACCGCCGCTCATGCCGGCCACCCCTTCCACGTCGGCGGCCGCGAGGCCGGCGATGACCTTGACCACTTCCTCGGAGATCTTGACCCCGCTGCCGACTGTCGCCGCCTCCCCCTCCACGGGCACCCCCTCCTCCGCGGCCTATTATACCGCTCGGCCCGCCCCCGTCCCGGTGGCCGGCGACGCGAGGCGGGCCGCGGGGCCCCCGCCTTCCTCCCCCGAAGGTCTCAGGAAAGGGACGGGCCTCGCCGCTCAGCCGGCGTGCGACCAAACCCGCACCCTCTCCGGCGTCAGACCGGCGATCTGCGCCACGGCTGCGGCGATGGCACGCCGCTCCCCTTCGCCCAGAGTCGCCGCGCGGACCACCACCACGGCCCCTTCCCGGTAGAGAAGAACCAAGGCATCCCGGTAACCGCGCGCCCGCACCAGGGCTTCGGCCTCCCTCTCCTTCAGAGCCTGCCACGACAGGTCCACCAGTTCCTTCGCGGCCGCCGTCCTCTCGCTGTCGGCGGCGCCCTCGGCCAGCGCCCGGAGCTGCTGGCGGTAGGCGCTGCGCGCCCGCTCCCGTTCGAGCCTCGTCTCGGCGAAGAAATCTCCCTGCTCCCCGGCCGCCGGCCCGACCAGGACGGCCTCCTCGCCCCCGTCCGCCGACCGCCGCAGCGTCTCCCGCGCGTACTCCTCCCAGCGGGCGCTCAGATAGGCCAAAGCCCCGGCCACAAGGAGCAGAAAGAGCAGGAAGCGACGCCACTCCCCCCGCAGGAAGGGCGCGGTTGGCCGCACCCCCGCCCTTTCCCGCCCGCCCG
>FWWM01001158.1_pt1 | contig 82377 bp, 71 predicted proteins | sample 2228351 | NCBI WGS metagenome assembly FWWM01 (sample SAMEA103939774, study PRJEB20133) | metagenome | reverse complement strand
GGGGGACGAACTGGCGGGAGGGGACATCAAAGTAGAAGGTGTGGCCGGAGGTGGCCTGGAGGGTGAGGACTTCGCCAACGGCATCCACGACGCGCGCTGCCCCGCCCTGGCAGGGGGTGAGGCGGTCAGTGAACTCAACCAGAGCGGTGCGAGTGTCGTTATCCTGGAGGTAGCGGCGCGTGACCTGGACGAGGACGATCCCTTTCTGGCTGCGTCCGCCGCCGGCCTCTGCGACAGCGCCGGCCCAGACGCTGGTGCGCGTACTACCGCCGTTGGTATCCTCATACCAGCGGTTCTCAATATAGTAGTCAATGGGTGAGAACGGCCCGACGCCCACCACGATCGTCCCGGCGCCTGCTGGCGTACCTGGGATAGTGGCGAAGACGGTTGGCTCCGGCGTTTCGGCGCTGGCCGTTGCCATCATTTCAGTAGCCAGCGCGTACGCCGTCGCCACGGCATTTGGATCGTCCGTCATCCTGGCTTCAGGGGTCAGTGCGAATGCTATTTTAGTCGCTTGCCAGTCTGGCGTGGCGAGTGGCGAGTCCAGCGGTGTGGATAGCCCACACCCGACAGCGATTATCGCACTGATCATCACGACAAGTGCGAAAGTGATGCGGACTTGAGAGGGTTGGCTTGAGTAGGAAAGCTTGGTCTGCATGGTCATCTCGCTTTCTGCCTACTTCGGCGGCTGTGGCCAATCCACGTCCCACAGGATGTCGGTTGACCAACGTAGTTCACTTTGCTGCGTATTCGGATAGCGGTTGATCCAATCCCACAGTTGGAGCCACCCTTGCTCCGGTGTGTTGTCATCGGTCGTACATCCTCGCGGACGCGGGCTGTGACAGGCACCCCATTGTGTAAGTGTGCCAGTAAAGTACATCGGGCTGGTGTACAGGTGGTTGATCCACGACCACTGGTCGGCGTTGAGTCCGTCCCGTAGATAGATTTCGGGCAGCGGCCATGCGGGTGGTGCGCCCCAGGAGACCGTGCGGATATTCTCCAGCGTCCACCCGTTTGCAGGTACCCACCACCAGAATTGCGAGCTCGGGCAACTGTCGCATGACCCGAAGTTGAGATAGTACGATGGGAACGACCACGTTTCGGTGTACCCATTGACCCATTGGATAGTTACATCGTAGGTATTCCACTCGAACTCAATGTCGTTCGCGCCGTATACCCGCAACGCGTTCTGCCAGTTGTGGTCCTCGATCCACTCGTTCAGGTCATTGACCATTTGCGCCCACGCCCGTCCGTGCTCAAGGTAACGCCACTGACATAAGGCGGGCGCGGGTGGTGGTTGTTCACGCCCATGGCGAGCGTCAGGTGGGCGTCGTTGTTGTGGACCTGAGCACAGACGTAAAAGCCGGTGAGATAGCCCTTGACTTCTTCCGAGATCACGTCCGTCGGGTAGAATATCTCAGGGTCAAGGGTCAATGCGCCGTATCTGCCGTTATAATACGCCGGGTAACCGAAGTCCAGAATCACAACCACATTCTGGCCCTGGCGCCGCTTGTCAGCTTCTGTACAACCCTGCCGGTTAAATATACTCTCATCGACCTCTTCTACATAATGCGACGTGGTTGAGAGCGGTGGCGTCGTGTTGACAGTCAGGGGCAGATACGCTTGCGGCTCAATCGGGTTGGGCAGCGGGCTGTCAGAGGCCAGCGAGCCAACACGCGTGCTTGCGTGGATGCTCCCGATGATGAGAAGGGCGCCGAAAGCGACGATGAGAGTGGCGAGGATAATCCGTGCGGTCATATGCACCCCTGTAATAACGTTCGCCCAAGCTCCAAAGTTCCCTAGACTGCCTGGGCTACATCCTTGGGCTCTCATCAGTTTAGCATAAAATGGGAGTCTTGTCAATAGTAGTGTGGTGATTGTGAAAAAAAAACTGATAAACTGCTCAGGGCGTGGGCGTGGCCAGGGGCGAGACCAGCGTGGGCGTGGCCCAGGGCGGCGGTAGAGGCAGCGTGGGCAGGGGCGGTGGGGTGGGCGTGCCAGGCAGGGGCGTGGCGTGGGGCACATACAGGCCCACAAAGCGCTGTCCGCCATATGTCCCCGGCGGCAGCGGCTGGACCGCTATCACCATCTGGCCGGGCAGCGCCAGGAAGTGCGGCCCGGCCTGGGCATATGCGGGCGTATAGCCCGATGGGTATTGGACCAGGATCAGGAACCATTCAGGGTCAGGCGGCCCACTGTAGCTCAGACGAAAGCGCCCATCGTTTCCCGTCATCGCGCTGCCCACCGCCTGCCAGGCACTGCCCGCTGCGCGGTAGAGGGTGAGATTGGCGGCGGGGATGGGGCTCCCTCCCATCGCACTGACCTCCCCCTCAAAGGTCCAATCGGTGGCCGGCTGCGGGGTATAGGTGGGGGTGGGTGTCTCGGTCGGCATAGGTCCGGCCATGCCTGGCCGGCAAATCCATAGGCTCAGGTTGTCTACAAAGAAGCTGGTCGGCTTAGAGATATCGGTATCGGCTTCCAGGGCGAGGTGCAACCCCTGACCTGTGTAGGCCAATAGGTTAAAATGAGCTGTTCCCCATGTGTCTCTGGGGCTGAGGTTGCTCAGCGTGGCTAGCTCTATCACTATGTTACCACTGGCTACATCCCGCAGGCGGATGTGGAGTTGGTCATAAGGGATTGTAGCCGAGGGGGACTCTTCACTGTGTACGTACCAGGCATAGGACAAATCAGCGGAGCGGGCATCCGTGGGGATGTAGATGTACTGCTTGAGGGAGTCGTCAATTGACCTGAAGTTGAGGTCATCATACCCGCCCAGGTAGGCTCCATAATGGCCGCTCTGAAACCAAGTACTATCCGCCAAGGGGTAGGCGTCGGCTGAGGAGACGGTCCACCAACGGGGTTTGCCGTTAGTGAAGTCCTCAAAGCCGCCATTCCCGACCTCATTGTAACAGTTGTCTCCGGCGTTGTATCCCTTCGCTGGCGTTAATACGGGCATAGCCCGTAAAACTGACCCCAGGGAAGACTGCAGCCACGGAGAGCACACGTGAGGAGTAGGGAGCGAGGCGGATATAGGGCGGTGGATCAGGGACCGGCTCCAACCACCGACGATTGAATGTGTGGTTGGTATTATAAAACATGACATCCACCGCTAGGGTTTGGTTTGTGGTGTTCCGTAATACAATGGACGGTCCTATGTTATTCATGACGCGGATGTCAGGAAGCAGGTGGACAAGTGGCAGAGTGGTATCAGGAGGGGGCCAGCTACTGCCATCTGGGAAGATGCCTCGTGGAATAGCTGCGACATTGCTGGGCCGCCATAGCCAGTGCCATCCTACAGGCGTCGGGGCTGGCGCTGCACGCTCCGGATGGACTATCCACCCCCAGACTCGCTCTTGGTATGGGTAACTGTAAGCGGAGTAGTTCCCCTCGAGATAAGGAGGCCGCTGGGGAGCAAAACCATTAGGATTGTTTACAGAGCTCCAGGAATTGTAAGCGAGGATAGCATAATACCACTGCGCAGCGACAGTATGGTCATTATCGCCAATGTAAGGCACAATATTCCATTTCTTGATGAAGAAGTTGGTACCTGTGCCCAGATTGTATATTAGTTCACGTGATACTCGGGTTGGGTCTATCCAGCCACAGTCAGGCGGTAATGGAGTGTTCATACAGGTAGTAATCTGCATCATGCCAAACCCACAGGTTCCAGAAGGGTCATGTCCGATTAGCGTGCAGGCGTAACGATTGTCCGGGTCAAACACTGAGTCGGCAAATTGAAGCCAGTTAGACTCTACCCAGGCTACCCCTCGTAGGAGGATGTGCGGAATAGGACGGTCAGCAGTGACAGGCTCTCGCACTGGCGGGATCCCATGATTGATCCACTCATAAGGCGGCCCATTGGCTCCCAGTTCATTTCTGGCAGCAGCGTTAATGGTGAGACGGACATCCCAGCGTGGGGGTTGGAAATTATAGTAGCGTGGTGTCCATGCGCGTGAGCATCCATGCGGCGGGCAAGTTGGCGTGGCTTGTGGTCCTTGTAAGGTATAGGCTGCCTGTGAGCTGGAGCCGGACCTGGAGAATAGTACCAGCAGAGCAAAGCAAATCAGAAAGCAGAGTAATGCCCCCACATTTCGTAAACGTAGTATTAAGCGACTCATCCTGTCCCTCCCTATTACTGCTCTGGTGGCCTAGGCACCCAGCCGAGGAAAATGATCCGCCCTTGAGTGGGAACAGGGACCACCACTCCCGCAGGCAGATGCATCCAGTATAAGCCGGTGTAATGGTGGTAGGCAGCCAGCCAGTCACGGTCAGGGGAGAGAGCTAAAAGCTGCCAGTCGCTGAGCGGCATACCCTGGAACGAAGCCATATTTGTGCTTTGCTGAGTAGCGACATCCAGGCTTCTGAGAACTAAAGTGTTGTCCTGGATACCGAAAACAAGGAGTGCTTTGCTATCCGAAGACCAAGTGACAAACCCTTGTCCAGGCGGCTGGACGTGTTTGGTCATCCCCCCAGTTAAATCAAGCAGAAGGAGCCCCTCTGGCGATCCGTAGCCATACAGCAGCTTGGTACCATCAGGTGATAAAAATGGCCAGCCGACTTGATCCCCAAGGGAAACGACCTGGCGCGTAGCTCGTGTATCCGGGTCAGCAGCCCAGAGGTAGTGTTCACTTGTGCCTTGTAGAGGAGAAGGAATATAGTAGACTTCTTGATTGTTAGCGGACCAACCGAGGAGGTTTAATGCCTCTTCCGCTTCAACAGAGGTAAGCCGATGACTTTCTCGGGTGGTCACATTTACGACGTGGAGTGCAGTTCCTGCCGGTCCCTCATTCACAGTGTATGCAAGAACATGGCCGTCTCGCCCCCATTCTATCTGGTCAGCATTGGGAAGCAGTTGCGTTAGATCGCCCGCGCTAATATCTACTATCCATAACGGCCTCTCTGGTGCCCTCCAGGATGCAGCGGTAACGGCAACCCGGCGTCCATCCGGCGCAACTGCTGCATGGTAGATCTCTTGGTCGTCAAAATGTACTATAGCCTGTCGACGACCGATGTCCAGGGGATCCGCCAGCCAAAGGGTGCCCTGCGGCCCACCGGGTACGTCTGGCGAAAGAGTATCCACCCACAAGGCATAATAGGCCGACGATGGCAGGGGCAATGGTGTAGGCATAGGTGTGTGAGTCGGCGTTGGGGCTGGGGTATCCGTCGGCTTGGGCAGCGCGGTAGGGGTTTCCAGCGGCGAAGCGGGCTGTGTGGGGGTCGCTTCGGGCGACTGAAAGCCGGGCAGCGTGGGCCCCCCGGCGCAGGCGCTGAGCAGGACAGCCAGGAGCAGGGTCAGGCTTATCCGGGCAATGGACTGGAGACCCGCTTGCGGGCCAGAGACGCCGTCGCGCATGGTGCACCTTCCTTTCCGTGGGCAACCGCAGACAGCCTGGGGGCCGTCTCACTGGCATCTATCAGCATAGCATACAATCATAGCCTTGTCAATAGTGGTATGGTGATTGTGAAAAAAAAACTGATAAACCGCTCAGGGCGTGGGCGTGGCCAATCCGGAGCAGAGGGTTTCACCTGGGGTGCGTTCCCCCCACCCCACCCCTCCCCCACAAGGGGGGGGAGGGTGACATGTGATCTCCTCCCCCTTGTGGGGGAGGACCAGGAAGGGGATGGCAGGAGCGGCGGGGGGCCGCCCCGCTCTCTAATCGTCCTCGCTGGCCGGTCTTATCCCCGCGCTCACCAGCGCCAGCTCAGCTTCAACTTCGCTGACCACCATTCCATGAGAGGGAAGCCTGACCAGCCGACCCAAAGACCGCAGCCGCCAGGCCAGGAGCATAAACCCCAGCGCCGCCACCAGTCCGATCACCAGCCCGCCGTACCAGATTGCCACCGGCGCCACCCGATCGTTCAGGAAACCACCCAGCACCGGCCCGATCCCAAAGCCCACCTGCCAGGTCAGCCCCAACACGCTCATGTAGCGGCCACGCATCTCCACGGGCGCCAGGTTGGCTGTGAAGGCCGTGGAGGTCGGGATGACGATCATCTCGCCGATGGTCAGGATGATCATGCTGAGCAGGAAAGTGGGGAAGTTCCAACCCAGAGCCACGCTGCCCACGCCCAGGGCGTAGAACAACGTCCCCAACGCCAGCACCGGCACGGGATGGTAGCGTTCGGTCATCCGGGTGATGGCGAACTGGAACAGCACCACCATCGTCGCGTTGGTCGCCAGGATCGGCCCGTATTGGCTCTCCGCCAGCCCAAAGTTCTCCTTGCCATACACCGGCAACAACACCATCATCAGCGAGTACACCATGCAGGAGAGGGTGTATATGCCGCAGAACGCCAGGAAGAGCCGGTCGTGCAGCACATGGCTATAACCGCCAATCTGGGGTTGCCCGGCCACCCTGGCTCGCTGCGGCAGGGTCTCGCTGACAAATAGGCCGATCAGCACGGCGAAGGCTGTCCCGGATGCTGCGGCCAGCGAGAAGGTCAATCCGTAGGAGATGGTCACCAGCACGCCCCCGATCACCGGCCCGATGGCCACGCCCACATTGGCGATCATCCGCAGCAGGGCATACCCACCCGCGCGCCGTTCCGGCACGATCAGGTCGGCGATCATGGCATTTGAGCCCACCTGATACAGCGGGCCAAACATGCCCATCAGCACCATCAGGGCCAGCCAAACCGGCAACGTGCTCGCCGTGTTCATCAGGATAAACGCGGCGCTCGTCATCGCCAGGCTCAGCACCATAGCCAGCTTGCGCCCGAAGCGGTCCACCAGCGGCCCGACGATCGTCGTCGCCACCAGGCCGGAGGCCGCGTTCAGGGTGATCAGCAGCGTCACCGTCGTCAGGGGAACGCCTAATCGCTCTCGTGCGTAGATCGTCAGAAACGGCCAGACCATGCTGCCGCCGATAGAGTTCATCAACTGGCCCCAGAACAGCAGCCAGAATTGGCGCGGATACCCCGCAGTCGTTTGCCTGATACGAGTTAACACTCTGTGCTCCTCAGTTCCTTTGGTTTCTTGAAGTCCTCAGCCTCCGGCGAGCCCAATTGCATTCCATCCTACCACACCCCTGTGTCACCTGATGACACGGATCGCCTCCTCCAGGATCGGTTGCAGCACGGTGATGATCTGGGCCATGCGCGCCGCAACGGCTTCCAGCGTCTCACGGTCAAAGCCCTCAATGCGGCGCACTTCATAGACCTTCGTCCAGCCCTTGTCCCACATCTCCGCCTCCATCCCCGGCCCCAGCTCCGCCTTGATCTCAAAGAGGTAGGCTAGGAAGCGCTCCAGCAAACGCCGATTGAGGGTCGAATCGCGGCTCTCAAAATGCAGGCCCAGCTCCAGGCGCTTGCCGCGTTGCTCCGGCAGCCACCAGACCTCAAAGTGAAGCCGCGGATCCCTATAATAAAGCTGCACCAGCCAGTTGCGCGCCTGCCACTGAAACCCCTGCAACTCCGCAGGCAGGCGTAGCCGTATCGCCTCTGGTAAGGCCCGCATGAACTCCCCGGATCGCATCTCTGGCATCCCCCTGTCTGTATTGAACCACACCGCTTATGGTGTGGTTCAGCCAGAGGTGTAGTCTCAGTAGATCGCAAGTCTGTCATGCTGAGCGCAGCGAAGCATCTCCAATGTATATTCAGGAGACCCTTTGCTTCGCTCAGAGCCTGCCCTGAGCCTGGCGAAGGGGTGACACTTTTGTGATCTGCTGAGTCTGCCTGATCTTAGCGCCGTTTAGCGCAAAAACAAAAGCCGCCAGCCCCTCGCCGGCGGCTTCGCTCTCCCTACACTCTCCCACCTCATCCCCTACACATCCAAATTCCGCACCTCCTTCGCGTGCGTCTGGATGAAGCGGCGAGGCGGCGGCACGCTCGTCCCTATCTGCATGTCAGATGCCCACTCAGGCCGCAGCCGCATCGTACTCGGCGAGCGGGAAGCAGATCGTCTTCTTGATGGCGTCGCTGTGCCTGGCGATCTCCTCAAGCCGCTTATAGACCGGCGCGTCAAAATACTGCTCGCCGCATTTCGTGCATACCCAGGCCGGCACGCCATCCACATAGATCGTCTGACCCTTATAGTGGAATCTAGCCCGAATTACACGCTGTTCTACTTTGCCCTGGCAGAATTCGCATCGCTCCTTAGTCTCCATGTTCATTACCCACACTTACTCCCCTTCCACATAGGCTGTGATGATCAATAGTACACCCGATAAGGGCAAAAAGCGACATATCACCTGGGCGCGGCGTCCATCCGTTGTTTTACCGGCCACTTCATAACGCGTGCCGCGCGGGTCGCGTGTGAACCTGCGTACGATCTGACCACTGAGGATGATGCTCTCAACATCCTCGGCCACAAGATCATCCTCGGACATCTCCTCGTTCGCGTGCGCACTGATGCGGTAGCGTTGGTCGCGAATGGCCTGACGCATACGTTGGAGCGCACGCATGAATGTCCTCTGAGTTCGGTGTTGATGTGTGTACGGATGAACAGAACGGCCAACACGTCGGGAATTATACCGCGAACCAACCCGTGTATCAGGAGTCAGTAGTCAGGGGGGAATCACCCCCTCCCCGCCCCTCCCCCATCCAGGGGGAGGGAATCGGCAGCATGAGCATCATTCATGATCATACATCCAAATTCCGCACCTCCTTCGCGTGCGTCTGGATAAAGCGCCTTCTCGGTGGCACGCTGGCCCCCATGAGCATGTCAAACGTCCGGTCCGCCTCCGCCGCGTCCTCAATCGTCACCTGCAACAGCGTCCGCCGTGCCGGGTCCATCGTCGTCTCCCAAAGCTGCTGTGGGTTCATCTCACCCAGGCCCTTATAGCGCTGGATGGTGACCCCGCTGCCGTCACCCTTCGTCAGCTTCGCCACGATCTGGTCCCTCTCCGCATCGCTATAGGCATAATACACTTGCTTCTTGTGCTCAATCCGGTACAGCGGCGGCTGAGCGATGAACAGGTGCCCGTTCTCAATCAGCGGCTGCATGTAGCGGAAGAAGAAGGTGAGAAGCAGCGTGCGGATATGGCTTCCGTCCACATCCGCATCGGTCATAATGATAATACGATTGTATCTCAGGCTATCCAGTGAGAAACTCTCCCCAATCCCTGTCCCCAACGCGGCGATCAGCGCCTTGATCTCGTTGTTCGCCAGGATTTTATCCAGCCGCGTGCGCTCCGTGTTCAGAATCTTCCCCCGCAGCGGCAGGATGGCCTGGAAGTGCCGGTCGCGACCCTGCTTGGCACTGCCACCGGCGCTGTCGCCCTCCACGATGTACAGCTCGCTCCTGGCCGGATCCCGCTCTGAACAATCCGCCAGCTTCCCCGGCAGGGTAGAACTCTCCAGCGCACTCTTGCGGAACACCAGCTCCCGCGCCTGGCGCGCGGCCTCCCGCGCCCGCGATGAGGTCAGGCACTTCTCCACAATCGCCCGCGCCTCGCGCGGATTCTCCTCCAGGAAGGCCCCGAACGCCTCGCTCACCACGCTCTCCACCTGCCCCTTGACCTCGGCGTTGCCCAGCCTGGCCTTCGTCTGGCTTTCAAACTGCGGCTCCTGAAGCTTCACGCTGATGATCGCCGTCAGGCCCTCGCGGGTGTCGTCGGCGGTAAAGTTGGGCTCGTTCTCCTTGAGCAGGCCCGCCTTGCGTGCGTAGGCGTTGATGGTCCGCGTCAGCGCAGCGCGGAAGCCTGTGAGGTGCGTCCCCCCATCCACCGTGTTGATATTATTGGCAAACGAATACACCGAATCCGCCGTCCCGTCGTTGTACTGGATGCCCACCTCTACCAGTGTGCCATTCACCTGCTTCTCCACATACACGACGGGGTGCAGCACCTCGCGGTTGCGGTTCAGGTAGCTCACAAACGAGCGGATGCCGCCCTCAAAGTAAAACGTCATCTCGCGATCATCGCGTTCATCGCGGAAGACAATGGTCAGCCGCCGCGTGAGGAAGGCCATCTCGCGGAAGCGCTGGGCCAGCGTCTCAAACTTATAGTCAATTCCGCCCTTAAAGATGGTCTCATCGGGCCGGAACGTCACCGTCGTTCCACGCCGCGCGCTCTTCCCAATGAGTTCCACGCCGGTCACGGGCACGCCCCGCGCATAGCGCTGGCGGTACATCTTGCCATCGCGCTCCACGATGACCTCCAGCCACTCCGAGAGCGCGTTCACGGCGGAGACGCCCACGCCGTGCAGGCCGGAGGCGACCTTATAGCTGCCGCTGCCGAACTTGCCGCCGGCGTGCAGGCGGGTCATGACGATCTCCAGCGCGGGCAGCCCCAACTGCGGATGCTTATCCACGGGGATGCTGCGCCCGTTGTCCACGACGGAGACGGACCCATCTGCATGGATGGTCACCTCAATCCGGTCGCAGGCCCCGGCCAGGGCCTCGTCAATGGCATTATCCACCACCTCGTAAATCAGGTGGTGCAGCCCGCGCACGTCGGTGCTCCCGATATACATGCCGGGGCGCCGCCGGACGGCCTCCAGCCCTTCCAACACCTGGATGTCGCTGGCTTCATATGCCGGTACGGTTGCGTTCATGCGGTTCTCCTTCACTGGGTTAGCCCGTCAGGTTTCACGTTTCACATAGGCTGGCCGCTCGGCCTGGGCCGCCTGCCACCTGCGGTAGCGGTCCTGATAGTAAATGAACGTGGCTACGGCCAGGCCGGTATTCACAAAGGCATTGCCAGCAATGCCGGCCAGCTCCAGCCACGAGTCCGGGCCCGGCAGGCTGAACAGCATCCCCAATCCGGCGCTGAGCACCGTCGCCGCTGCGAACAGGCCCAGCGTAGAGGACAGGCTCCATTGTACCAGCCTGACACTCCCCCACATGGCTCGCAGCAAACCCTCGCCGCGTAAGACCACGCCGTGAACGGTGAATCCCAGGTAAATGATCACCCACACGGCGATGCTCAGCCAGATCAGCCATACGACGATCGCCAGCGCATCGCTGAATAGCGCCATCACAATGGCGATCAGCCACACGGGCAGGGCCAGCGCAGTGAGCAGGCCCAATACCGCAGCCACCAGCAACACCAGCCGCAGCCAGTAGCCCCACATTTGCCGGGAGAGCTTCGCCAGGTCCAGCCGGCCATCGCGCACCACCTGGCCGATCGCGCCCAGATAGGCGCTCCCCAACAACAGGCCGACGAGGGGCAATAAGAGCAGCGCCAGGCCAAACTGCCCCAGGTTGGTCAGTTCAATCGTGGCCACCAGCCCGCCGGGGGCTACCTGCCCCTGCATGCCCATGAGGCGGGGGACACCCAGCGGCCCTGGGCCCAATAGTGAAAACAGGTTCAGTTGTTCAGCGATCTCCTGCAACGTCGCCAGGCTCAGCGCCAGAGCCTCTGGCATGTTCTCTGCCGGCCGGGGCACAAGCCGCCTGAGAGATAAATGCGGCCCCAGCCATAAGAAGACATCCAACAACACCGAGGGCACAATCAGCCAGGGCCGTCGTGCCACCGTCTCCAATCCCCGCCAGATGACTTCGGTCACACCCAAGGGGGGTACAGCAGTGACTTTAGGAACGGTCATATGGGTAGCCAATAATCAGTAGTCAGAACCCCATTGTACCACAAAACCCCTTCTCCCAGTAGCCAGTCGTCAGTCGTCAGTCGTCAGTCGTCAGACAAGACCCCCTCTCAACCGGGCTGAAGCCTGATGCTGGGAGCGATCATATCAGAACAATCGTTCTAATGCAAATGCCCTGGCGCGGCAAGGGGACATACAGGCTATTGATCGCCTTCCCCTCAATCTGTTACTATGGCGACGCATGACGGATAAAAGCTCTCAGCGTTCAGTTGAACCACACCGTAAACGGTGTGGCTTGTGCTGACTGCTCATTCCGTCGTCCGTCGTTTGTGGGGGGATACCAGAGATCAAGAGACACACAGGATATGGCAGAGAAGATTCTGATCGTGGACGATGAGCCTGATGTGGGCAAGCTGATAGGGCTCATGCTGGAACGAAACGGCTTTGAGGTGGTGACCGTCACCAGCGGCCCGGAGGCGCTGGCGACAGCCGCCGAGATCACGCCCGATCTGATCCTGCTGGACATCCTGATGCCGGGCATGGATGGCTACGAGGTCTGCCGCCAGCTTCGCGCCGATCCCCACCTCAGCCCGATCCCTATCATCTTCCTGACGGCGAAGAACGAGGTGGCCGACCGCATCGCCGGATTTGAGGCCGGCGCGGACGAATATGTCAGCAAGCCCGTTCACCTGGGCGAACTGATGGCGCGGGTCAATGGCATCCTCAATCGCACTGCCGCCATACGAGCAGCCCTGGCCCGCTCCGCCCATGTTGTGGGCCTGCTGGGGGTCAAGGGCGGCCTGGGGACAACCACACTGGCGGTCAACGTCGCGGTCAGTTGCGCCAGCCCGCCTCATAGCGTCAACACCGTCCTGGCTGAGATGCTGCCGGGCATGGGTATGGCCAGTTTCATATTGGGGATGGGCCACACTGAGGGGTTGGGGATGTTGCTGCGCCCTTCGCCCGGCGAGATCAGCGCCCGGCTGGTGGGGAACTGGCTGGCCACGCATGGCAGCGGGCTCCGGCTGCTGCTTGCTCCCCCCCTCCATCAAGAGAACGCCTCCGCCTGGACACCTGCCCTGGCCGAGGCGCTCCTGCGCCACCTGCGTCGCATGGCCGACCTGGTCCTGCTTGACCTGGGCGCGGGCCTCACCCCGGTCAATCGCGCCCTGATCGGCCAGATCAATCAGGTGATCCTGACGTTTGATCCGCATCCGCTGACAATCACCCTGCTGGAGATGGCCCTGGATGCCCTCAAGGCCATCGGGGGCGGGGCCAATCATATTGACCTGGTGATGATCAACCGTGTGCCCTCCAGCCAGACCATGTCGGTGCAGGTGATTCAGGACGCGGTGAACAGACCAGTCACGCAAGTCATCTCACCGGCCCCGGAGGCCATGTTCCTGACAGCGCAGCACCGCCTGCCGCTGGTGATCAGCGATCCGCTGAATATCGTCTCCAGCCAGTACCAGGACCTGGCACAGAAGATCCTGGTCCACGTGGGCAGGGCGCAGCCCGCCGCGGCAGCATTCCCTGGCCAGGGAGGCAGCACCGGCCCATTGCAGCCGCTCGCCGGGCCGGTTCGTCCAGGCACCGGCCCGCTGGCCTCAAAATAGCGTTCAACGTTCGGCTTTCAGCGTTTATCTGTAGCTGAACCACACCGTAAACGGTGTGGCTTGGACTGATCGCTTTTAGCGGCGAGCTTGACAGCGGCTTCAAGATAGGTTAAAATTAGAACATATGTTCTATCAAAGGGGCGGTTCGCGTTCCCCTCAATTCTGGATATACTTCACCGATAGTCGCAAAGGAGGTTAACATGTTATCTACAAGTCCGCTGTGCCCGCATATTGAGCAGGGGAGTGGGGCCGACTGGCTGCGCGCCCTCCCCGTCAGGCCCAAAGCCGTCAAAGTGTTCTCCTCCGGCGCCTGCCGCGACATCAAGGCCCTTGACCCCGCCATCCTCACCATCAAACGGCGCTATGTCCCCGATCAGGATGCCTACTTGAATGAAGCTGCCGCCGGTGGACGCCGCTTTGTGCGTGAGCAGGACGACCTGGAGGGCGTGGACATCCTGGAGGGGCTCAACGAGTGCGTTCCCTCTGGCGACGCTCAAGCCATCCGCCGCGCCAACGCCTTTCACCTGGGCTTCGTGGAGGAGTGCCTCCGGCGCGGCGTGCGCCCCTGCATCCTCAACATCGCCACCGGCAACCCCGAAGTCATCCGCGACGGCCAGCCCTGGGATGGCGAGGTCAGGCTTTTGGTGGAGAGCATCCAGGCGGCAGTGGATGCGGATGGCTTCGTGGGCTATCACGGCTACGGCCCCATGCGCCTGTTGCACGCCGAGGACTTCCACAGCTTCCGCGACGTGCTGCGCATTGAGCCCCTACTGCGCGGCCTGGGCGTGACCGGGCGCATCCGCTGGCTGCACAGCGAGGCCGGTTTTGACGGCGTGAACGAACCGGGCCTACCCAGCGGGGGTTGGCGCCAACTGGTGTCGGATGGTCACCTCACCGTCCAGGGGGTGTGTGACGAGTACGCCCGCTACGCCCGCCGTTGCCAGGAGCTTGGGGTGGAGATCGCCTGCCTGTTCACCTTTTGGGGCACAGCGCAGTGGCGCAAGTACGAACACACTGATGTGGCCAAGATGATGGCCTGGTTGGGGCAACATTGGACCGAGGTCACCAGCCCGGCGCCTGTCCCCCAACCGCTGCCCCAGCCACAGCCTGAGCCGATCCCTTCCTCCGCGCCCAAGGTGGTGTACGCCGCGCCCGGGCCGGGCTATACCTTCATCAACGTGCGTCGCAGCCCCGATCTCTCCGACGCCTCGGACATGGGCGACATCCCGCGTGGCCAGGCCATCCTGGTTGAAGCAGAGGAGGGGGACTTCTACAAGATCGTGGCCTATGTGGCCAGGAGCGTCACCTCGCCTGCCCCGCCTGCCTCCAGCGAGCCGCGACTGGCCTATCCCGTGCGCGGGCGCTCACCCAAGATCAACCACCCCTACGGCGAGCCGCGCAGCTATGGCCCCCATGAGGGACTGGACCTGTATGCCCGCCAGGACGATGTGATTGTCCCCGTCCTGGATGGCGTGGTGGACAAAGTGCGCCAGACCGACCCGGGCAGCGGCTACGGCATCTATGTCCGCGTCCATCACGACCTGCGCGCCACGCTGGGCAAGGAATACAAGTCGTGGTACGCCCACCTGTCTCAGACGCTGGTGGAGGAGGGCATGGAGGTTGAAGCGGGCCAGACCCCTCTGGGCCACGCGGGCAGCAGCGGGAACTCCACTGGCGTCCACCTGCACTTGACGCTACAAGAGGTAGGGCTACATAATGGCATGGTGGTGGATGGGGCTATTGACCCGGAGCCACATCTGTTTAAATAAACCACACCGTTTTATGCCCCCTCCCAACCGGGCTGAAGCCCGGTACTGGGTGGGGGAGAGGTGGGGTGGGGGTACTGGCTACGGACGACTGACTACTGATAGATGACGATTCGCGCTGTGATCTTTGACTATGGGGGCGTCCTGGTGCGCACCGAGGACGATGGGCCGCGGCGTGCCTGGGAGCGGCGCCTGGGGCTGGAAGCCGGCGAATTAGACCGCATCGTGTTTGACAGCGACACAGCGCGGCTGGCGGGCATCGGGAAGCTGGACGAGGCCGAGCACTGGCGCTGGGTGGCCCACCGCCTGGGCCTCTCGCCGGAGGAGGCCGCCACATTTGAGGTGGACTTCTTCGCCGGTGACCGGGCCGATGCGGAGCTGGTGGCGCTCCTGGTCAGTCTGCGACCGCGCTACAAAACCGGCCTGCTCAGCAACTGCTGGCCCAGCCTGCGCAGCACCCTGCGGCATCAGCGCTTAGACGGCCTGTTTGACGCCATCATCCTCTCCTGCGAGGTGGGCGCGGCCAAGCCCGACCCGCGCATCTACCAGGAGGCCTTGAGGCAACTGAGCGTCGCGCCTGATGAAGCCGTCTTCATTGACGACTTTCCGGCCAACGTGGCAGGCGCACGGGCGTTGGGCCTCCATGCCATTCACTTCCGCGACACGCCCTCGCTCGTGCAGGCCCTGCGGGCACTCCTTTCTTAGCGACAGCGTTTACGGTATTCAAGCCACACCGTTTTATACCCCCTCCCCCCTTGTGGGGGTGTGGTTCAACCGCGCAGCGGTTTGGTAGGAGTAGGGGCGCAATTCATTGCGCCCCTACTCCTCCTTCAGCACGATAGGCAGGAACAGGTTATAGCCTGGTGGGGGCGTGGCCGTCGCTGTCGGTGTACCTATCGGGGTGGGCATAGGTGTGCTCGTGTGCGTCGCAGTGGGTATGGGCGTGTAGGTCGGGGTAGGCGTGGGCGTGGGGGAAACGCTGCCCCGATTCAACAGCACGGTGATACCGCGCGGTGTCACGAACGAGGTCCCAACACAGGCCGGGCCAGCTACATCCAGGAAACCATCCCCATTAAAGTCCGACAGCACAAGATCAGTCAGGCAGCTATGTGTCCCGTAGCGGATCTGCTGGGTTTCAAATGTCCCATCCCCATGGCCAAAATGCACGCCCACATTGTTACCAGAAGCATTGGCCAGCATCAGGTCCAGCGCGCCATCCTCGTTCAGGTCGCCAATATCAATCGCCATACCGTTGGCATACCCCGATATCTGTTCCCCTGGATACGTCGTGATCTGGGTGAATTGGCCGTTGCCGTTATTCCGCAGCACATAGGCTGTGGCCGTACTCCCATCGCCGGTGGACACATCCAGGTCGCCATCGCCATCCACATCGCTTGCTATTAACTCTGTGCCCCTGGCGTCGTAGATCACGGGAGGTGCGAATTGTCCCCCGCCGCTGCCAATAGCCACGGAGACCTGGGCGGAGGAGGCCACGAGATCGGTCAGACCATCTGCATTCAGATCGGCGCCGATGGCCATTTGCGGCAGAGGAAAGACCTGCACCCCGTAGTCCGGCTGGAAGGTCCCATCGCCGTTGTTCAGGGCAACACGGACGGTGCGGCTGACGGCCTCGCAGAAGGCCGATGGCCCGCTGCGATTGTTGGCCACCAGCACATCCTGATCGTCGTCATTGTCCACGTCGGCGGTGGTCACCTGACCTGTCCCACATGTCTGGATGTTCTGGATATGGATCGGCCCAAAGGTGCCGTTCCCGTTGTTCAGGGCGTAGACAAAGGGGTAAGGAGGGGCATCTGGCGTCCAGACCAGGTCCCCTGCTCCGTCCCCATTCAGATCAGAGGCAAACACCGAGCGGACGTAGCCACCACCGGAGGACAGGGTAGTGCCGAGGATGAACGTCCCATCTCCCTGATTGAGCAGCACCTTAACGGCGCCAGCGGTTGGAGGATAGACCTCACCGCTGCCCTCGGCTACGTCTATGTCGCCATCCCCGTCAAAGTCGGCTTTGGCCACGCTGAGGGGCAAGGCGGAGTTCGTGAGATAGATCGGCGGAATGGCAAAGGAGCCGTCGGTGCGTTGAGGGTGGATGCTGCCAGTGTTTGTGGCGCGGTTCGCTATGGCCAGGTCAAGGCGACCATCCCGGTTGTAGTCCGCAACGTCCACATCGTGCGGCTCCGCGCCAGCTTCAATGATTATGGGCGAGCCGAAGTTGCCGTTCCCCTGATTGGGCAGCATCATCGTGGGACCCAGCAGGTCTGTATCGCCGTCTCCGTCTATATCTACTGCTCGCAGGTCATAGATTGTGGAAAGAGAAGTATTGTACACCTGGGGTAAGAAGATCAGGTTGCCAGTATTCCACAGGATGTAGATCTGCACCGAGCCGGGAGCAGCAATAGCCGGGTCGCTGTCGCCATCCCTATCCCAGTCAGCCGAGGTCACGACCGGACTGAAAATCGCGTTGTTCATGTTCAGGCTCACCATGCCAGCCAGGGAGAAGTCGCCGCTGCCGTTGTTCAGCAGAAAGTAGGCTCTTACCATAGAGCCATCCTCTCGTACCACCGTCAGGTCTGGATCCCCATCGCCATCCAGGTCGGCAGCAGTGATGCCGGAGGGCCGGGGTCCGATGGTGTAGCGGGTCTCTGGGGTGAAAGTACCATTGCCGTTGTTCTTCAGGACGCTGATGTCGTTGTTGCTGGCCCAATAGTTCGTCATGGCCAGGTCCAGATCACCATCGCCGTCCAGGTCGGCCAGGGCCAGCTTCCTTGGGCCTGTCCCGCCGGTTGCCGTTTGGTGGGCGAAGCTCCCCTGGCCATTGTTAAGGTACACGTCAATGGTGTGGTTCGCCAGGTCATTGCCCTGGCTGATGACTACCAGGTCCAGGTCGCCGTCCCCATCCAGATCACCAGCAGCGATATCGTTGGATTGTGCCTGAGCGGGATAGCCAACAGATAGGCCCAGGGTGCCATCCCCCAGGTTAAGCTGGACATTCACTTGATTGTTGAAGAAATCGTTGCGCGCCCAGGCAACGTCGGGGGCACCGTCGTTGTTCAGGTCCACAGACACCACCCCTTCCAGGAAGCGGCCCGACTCGTACCCGGTCCAGGTGTCAAATCGCCAGGAGTCGCCTGGCACCGGGGTGGCCCCACTTGAGAGGAGCGCTGCACCGGTGGCTGCGGGTTGCCTGGTGAGAAGTGCCAGCCCTAAGCCGATCAACAATATGAATATGAGCCCCCATCGTTGTATCCCTATAAACATTCGTCTGACCATCCTGGACCTCCCGGCGACGCAGGTAACTTTCACTCCAACCCATTTCTTCGCTATCGCTCAGAATGACATTACTGGGCCTATAGCACAGCCTGGGGTGGATATGTATATTATATTGAAGCATAGCGGACAGTTGTACGGGCGAAGGTTGAGATTTGAGGGGGGACGAAAGTCATGACTTGATGCGACTATGGGCCGGTATTTGATGCGACTTTAGTCCTATCCTTCTCCAGGCACGAGGAAGTGGGCTACGCCGCACCGTTCACGGTGCGGTGCTCCTTCACTTGACTTTAGTCCTACCCTCCCTTCTCCAGCACCAGGAAGTGGGAAAGCCCCAGGATGCGCAGCGGCGTGCGCTCAGCGGCATACGTGATGGCACGAAGCAGGCGGCCCAGCGTCGGATAGCGGGCCACGATGTTGTCGTAGCCCGCCATGATCTGGGTGTGATGCACGACGCGCAAGGGCAGGCCCGCGAACAGGCGCCGCAGGTCGCCACGGGTGTAGGTGCGCACATGCGGCACCAGCCGGTCGCGCCAGCGGCGCGGCAGGTAATTGATCAGCGGGATATTCCCGAAGTGATAGCCACCGCGCCAGTAAAAGCCGTGCGTCTCAAAGGGATACCAGCGGTTGGGGCAGAACAACACAATGCGCCCCCCCGGTCGCAGCACGCGGGCCATCTCCACGGCGGCGGCGCGGTCATCAGGGACGTGCTCAATCACCTCATGCGACAGGATGACGTCAAATGTCTCATCGGCGTAAGGCAGCCGTTCGGCGTCAGCCACCTGCAGCAGGCCCGGCAGCGTGCGCGCCCCCATCTCCACCCGCTCGGCCTCAATATCCAGCCCATAGACACGGGGGCTGAAGGCGCGCAGATGAGCCACATAGCTGCCGATGCCGCAGCCATCCACCAGGATGCGCGCGTTCTCCAAAGCGGCGTGGGCCGCGATCAGGCGCAGGCGCCGTTCCTGACCAAAGCGCCAGACGAAGCTGGGCAGGCCGCGCAGCGCGGCTTTATCCGCTTCCGCGCCCTCCGGCACGCCGATGCGCTGGCCGGAGGGCCCTCTCCCTCCTCCGCCTTCCCTCATCCGTCCTTACTCATCGCAACCGCAGCTTGTCGGCTATCGGCTGGCCCTTCTCAAGCCAGGAGCAGCCCCGCCCAATCCCGGCCCTTCAAGGCGCATCCAACTCCATTTCCTCGCGCCAGCCGAAATACAGGCTGTTATCTATGATGCGCAGCCAGCGCGGGCGCAGCCGGTACAACATGCTCTCCTCCACCTGTTGCCCCAATTCGGCAATGAAGGGATATTTGGCCCGGTAAAGCGCCAGCGCCTCGGCCCGCGCCTCGCCCTCCAGCCGCTCCACCCGGCCCTCCAACTGCACGCCGCGGATCGCCCGCCACTCCCACACCTCGTCGTAGATCGCGGCAGCCGCTGCCGGGTTGTGGGCCAGATTGCGGCTGTGGCGGCTGTCGGGGGAGGAGAGGAAAATCAGGTTCAGGTGGGCATCGCTGGCGTAGAACAGCGGCGCGGCCTGAGGCAGGCCGTCCGGCCCGACCGTTGCCAGCGTCAGTGTGGTGTGTTGGGCCAGGTAGTCAGCAACGCGGCGGCGCAACTCATCCGTCACGCTTCCCTCGCCATGCCAAGCCAGCGTGTGTACAGGTCGTTATCAAAGCCCAGCCGCAAAAGCACCCGCCCCACCGTGCCGTTGATCACGTCATCCAGCGTTTTGGGGCGGCCATACCAGGCGGGCACCGGTGGGAAGATCACCGCACCAGCCTCCGCAGCCCGAACCATCAGGCGCAGGTGGCCCAGGTGCAGCGGCGTCTCGCGCACCACCAGCACCAGCGGGCGGCCCTCCTTGAGCGTGACATCGGCGGCGCGGCTGATCAGATCGGCGCTATAGCTATGGGCCACAGCGGAGAGCGTCTTGATGGAACAGGGGATGATCACCATGCCCAGGGTGGCGAATGAGCCTGAGGCGATGGCCGCACCGATGTCGCGGGTATCATACACGCGATCGGCCAGCGCCTCCACCGCGCTCACCTTCCAGTCGGTCTCCTGCGCGATGGTGGCCTTCGCTGCCGGGCTGATGACCAGATGCGTCTCCACCTCATCACTGGCCCGCAGCACCTCCAGCAGGCGGATCCCGTAGATGACCCCGCTTGCACCTGTGATGCCCACGACCAGACGCTTGCTCATTTCACCCCCACCAGGACGGTGATCGTCCCCAACATCCAGCGCTCATAGCGCACCTCCCGCAGCCCCACCCTCTCCATGATCGCCCCAAGCGCCTCGGGTGTCAAGAAGGCCAGCGTGGAAGCGGGCAGGTAGCGGTAGGCATCCGCCTGGCCAGTGATCAGGCGCCCCAGGAGCGGAATAACCCGATGGAGATAGACGCCAATAAGTGGGCGCAGGGCGTTGTCCGGCGGTGGGCTGGTATCCAGGCAGACCACACGCCCGCCTGGCTTCACCACGCGCCATTGCTCAGCGAACCCCGCCTCAATATCCACGACATTCCGCATGAGGAAGCCGCTCGTCACCGCGTCAAAGGTGTTATCGGGGAAAGGCAGCCGCAAGGCATCTGCTGCCACCCAGGCAGGCAATGTCATTCTGAGCGATAGCGAAGAAATAGAATATCCCCCCCTCCCCCCTTGTGGAGGAGGGCTGGGGTGGGGGGGTGAATTCCCCTCCCTCCGGCTCCTCTCCTGCCCCAGGCGCATCATCTCCAGGGTGAAATCCGCCCCCACCACCAGCGCATCGGGCCTCCGGCGCAGTGCCTCAAACACGATCGCGCCCGTCCCGGTGCCCAGGTCAAGCAGACAGCCCCCCGGCGGGAGCGCAGCCAGTTCTACAGCCCGCCGCCGCCAGACCTGGTCGCGCCCGCCGGTCATCAGCCGGTTCATCAGGTCATAGCGCCCGGCGATGCGGGCGAACATGTCCTGGATAGTACGGGCCCGTCCCTTTGATTCCGCATCGTCCATCATCTGTCAGCTCTACGTTGCCACCCGCCAGGGGCACAGCCGCCGGTCAAGCGCGTCCACCACGAAGTACAGGGCCAGCCCCAGCAGGCTCATCGCCACCACCCCGGCGTACATCTCGGTGTAGGCCAGCCGCCCCCAGCTTTCGGTGACGATATAATAACCCAGGCCGGAGCTGGTGGCATAGCCTTCGGAGATGTATAGCACGGCGATGGCTGTGCCCACCGAGATGCGCAACGCGCTCAACACCGCCGGCAGCGAGGCCGGGAGATAGACGAAGCGAAATAGCGCCCGCCGCCCCGCCCCCAGCGAGCGCACCGACTGGATCAGCTCCGGGCGTAGCCCGGCCGCCTCATCGCGCACCAGCACCAGGACCTGGAAGAACAGGAAGAAGGTGATCAGGATGATGCGCGAGAGCTCCCCGGCGCGGAAGAGGATGAAGATAACCGGCAGGAAGACGATCTTGGGGATGGGATAGACAACGTAAATGAGCGGGGCGAAGATGCGGTTGAGCGCCTTAATCTGCCCCAGCCCCAGCCCGGCGGGCACGGCCAGCGTCACCGCCAGTGCGATGCTGGCGATCACCCGGCCCGCGCTCACCAGGATGTGTCGCCCCAACTCGCCGGGCAACTGCTGGAGGAAGACCAGGAACACCTGCCCCGGCGGAGGCAAGATAGGCTGCTGCACCGTCCAGGCGAGCAGTTGCCACAGGGCGATCAGGGCCAGAACCCCCAGAAGTGCATCACGGCGTCCCATATATTCTCACCCAGCCACACCGTTTACGATGTGGTTCAATTGAAATCGCCGTTGGGTAGGGGCGCAGCCGACGGGCGCGATCAATCGCGCCCCTCCAAGTCGCCCGCTCGCTAAGCCAGGCGCCCGCGCACATCCGCAATCACATCGCGCAAGATGTCGTCCAGCCCCAGTTCCGGCTGCCAGCCCACCGCGGCGCGAATGCGGCTGATGTCGGGCACGCGGCGGCGTGTGTCCTCATAGCCTGCGTCATAGGCCTGCTCATAAGGCACGAACACGATCTCGGAGCGACTGCCGCTGAGCGCCTTGATGCGCTCGGCCAGCGCCAGGATGCTCACCTCCTCCTGACTGCCGATATTATACACCTTCCCCACCGCAGAGGGACTGGTGGCCAGCAGGATCAGCGCCCGCACCACATCGCGCACGTGACAGAAGCAGCGCGTCTGTCCCCCATCGCCATACACGGTCATGGGTTCGCCGCGCAACGCCTGGCCCACCAGGCGCGGCACGACCATGCCGTAGCGCCCGGACTGGCGCGGGCCGACAGTGTTAAACAACCGGCAGACCACCACCGGCAGGCCCATCTCCTGGGCATAGCCCCACGCCAGGAATTCGTCCAGCGCCTTCGTCTCAGCATAGACCCAGCGGTTGCGCGTCGTCGGCCCCAGTACGCGGTCGTCGTCCTCGCGGTAGGGCACGCGCTCGCTCTTGCCGTACACCTCCGAGGACGAGGCCAGCAGCACCTTGACACCCTGCCGCGCTGCTGTCTGAAATACCGCGTGCGTGCCCAGCACGTTCGTCTCAATCACGCGCAGGGGCGAACGCAGCACCAACTCCACCCCCACCGCCGCCGCCAGGTGAAAGATAACCTCGCTTTGGGCCACGAGCGGCTGAAGGCGCGCTACGTCCAGGATGGACGCCTGGACGAAGCTGAAGCCCGTCTGCCCGGCCAGGGCTGCCAGATTCTCCAGCCGCCCGCTGGAGAGATCGTCAATGACCGTGACGGTGTGCCCGGCGGCGACCAGGGCCTCGGCCAGGTGGCTGCCAACGAAGCCAGCGCCGCCCGTGATCAACGCGCGCATCTATTTGGCGAACCTCAAGGCGGGGTCTCCCAGGAGATTGAAGGTCTCAATCACCTCAAGGGGCGTGGTGCCATGGGGGAGAATGGTCTCCTGGGCGCGCTGGAGGGCCTCCCCCAGCGTGGACACGTCGGGGGAGAAGAGCACGGTGTAGAACGCCTGGGCCAGGGGCGCCTGCTGCGAGGTGAGCGAACGCCCGCTGGGCACGACCGCGCCCACAATGCCGCCGTCCTGCTGCCACAGGAGCGCCTCGGCCAGCGATGTCGCCTGGGGGTGGTGGAAGAAGCCATTCAGGCAGGTATAGGCTGTCAGGATGGGCAGGCGGTCGCCGTTCTTCAGATCAGCGGCGTTTTTCACGGTCAGCGCCTGCTCCTCGCCCCACACGTCCAGGCTGCCGTGACCGATGTAATTCACCAGAGCCACGCCCCGATTGAACGCCTCTATCACCGCCTGGTGGAGTTGGTCGTCCTCGCCCTGCTGCGCCTGGCTGAAATACACGCGCTCGGCAGTGTAGCCGGACGGCAGGCTGCTGATCAGTTGCTCGTTCAGGCTCTCAAAGGCAGGGTCCTCATCGTCTGCGACCACCAGGGCGCGCCGCTGCCAGTCGGCGGCGGGGGCCTGCTCGTAGGCGATGATCTTACTCACCATCGTCTTGACCTGCTCAGGCGTTTGGGCCGGAAGGCGACCGATGGCGAAGAGCGGCCTGCCCTGGTCATCCTCAGCGTACCAGGTATCGCTGGCCGTCTCGCCAGCGAACGTAGTGTACACCAGACGAGTGGGGACAATATCCCGCTGTGTGGCCTGCAGGATGTTCTTGTAATCGTAGGAGGCATCGCCGATGAGCAGGACGAAGCGCGGCGCAGGCTGCCAGCGCATATGGGCATCGCGCAGGAAGTCGCGGATCGCCTGGGTATCCTTCATGCCGTAGTTGTAGGCGTCGTAGATCTCCTCCGGGCTGACCCGGCGCACGCGCAAGCCCTGCCTCTCGCGCCAGTCCAGCAAGGGCTGGAGCGCCTCGGCGAAGGCATCCGGGGCGATGACCAGAACATCGGCGCCGCTGGCCTGGTCCTTCAGCCTGGGCGCACGCGTCGGGGTGACCGACGCTGGGGAGCGCAGCGCGCTTGCAGGGACGACCAGATAACGGCGCACACCGCTCACCACGCTGCCGAAGGTCAGACCAGCGCCCTCTGCCCGGCCTTTCAACCACAGCGGGCGCTCAGGGTCGGTGATGTCCAGCACGAAGGCATCGTCACTGAACCCACTGAGATGATAGGCCGGGGCCGCGCTGCTAAAGGCGAGGACGTCCTCAGCCGCGTTCAGGTGGCGCGGATAGTCAAGCTGGACCCAATTCAGGAAAACCTGGTCCACCGGCGCGCCGGTGTCGCCGACGGCCTCCAGGCTGAGGGTATTCTCCCCAGCACGCAGCACGCCTGATGGGACAGTCACCGTGATCAGCCGTGTGGTGATGCCGTCCCAGCGGTCATCGGCCAGGAGGCGCCCATTCAGGTGGATGCGCAGGTGGTGGTCGGGGTTCAGCGGGGCATTTGTGCCCGACCAGAGGGCGACGACAAGCGTGCCCTCGCCCGCGGCCAGGTGGGGCAGGTTCAGCGTGCGCGTGAGCGCGGCGGGGGCATACATCGCTTCCCACAGCCAGTGGTCCTCGCCTGGCGCGGGCGAGGCGTGGTATAGGCGGTCCTCCTCCAGCCGCAGCCGCGCCAGCCCGGTGGAAGCAATATCATTCTGAGCGATAGCGAAGAAAGGGGGGGCGGGGGGTGGCGCGTCCTGCGCGCTCATGCGCACACCGCCCCCCTCCGCTGTAAGCCAATACACGTTAGCGGCGCTATAGATGCCCCGGTTGGCCTGGCCATAGAAGATCAGCGTAGGCGCATCGTCCTCACCGGTCAGGAGGAAGGGCACCTGGCGACCGCGCAACGCCAATCGCAACGCCGATGGGTCGGTCTCGCCCAGGGCAATTCGGACAGCGTACAGCCCATCCCCGGTCACCGCGATCTTGATCGGATCGCTGCCGACGGGGACAGCGGCCCCAGAGGGCGGCCCCGCATTGAGCCCCTCACGGGCGCGGGCAGCCAGGAGCGTGCCCAACGCGGCCAGCGCCAGGAGCAGAGGCAGGATAAGCAAAAAGCGGCGCTTCACTCTGACGGTGATCCAGGGCGGCGCCAATCGCGTTCCTCCCAGTCAGGTGGCTCCGGCGGCGCGGGCGGAGATGGCGGCCCGATCAGCCCGGCTGGCCCGGCAGATGGCGTGTGGGGTGGGGACGATGGCCGCGACCAACGCCAGAAGAGGTAACCCAGCCCGCCAAGCCCCACCAGCCCTACCAGGGAGAGGCCGATCAGGATGAGGCCCAGGCGGCGGTCGCCCGGCTCAGCCGGCCCAACGGTTTGAGTCCCCGGCTGCTGGCCGCCTGGCGCCCTGGCGAGGGCCCGCGCCGTGGCGGTGGCCCGCGCGCTGGGGGAGAGGGTGCCGCGCTGCGCCCCAATGAGGGGCGTCGGGGAGCCTGCAGGCAGGATGCGGGTGACGATAATCGGCGTCACCGCCGGTGGCCTAGGGCCTGCGGGGCTGGCTGTCGGCGACAGGCTGACAGGTTGCGTGGGCGGGATCAGGACGGTGGGCGAGGCCAGCGGCGGCGGGGTGCCTGGCGGCGGCGTCGCCAGCGGAGAGGTGAGGGTGGGCGGGACAAACTGGGTGGGTGTGGACGTAGGGGCTGTGGTAGGAGATGCCGTCGCGCCGGGCAACGTGGCCGTCGGCGGCAGAGGCGGCGTAGAGGTCTCTGTCAACTGGGGCGCGGGCGTCTCTGTCGGCTCCGGCGTGGGCGTGACAGGGGGCGGTGGGGGCGGGGCTGGCGTCCTCGTCGGCGGCGGGGTGCCCCCTGGCACGAGCGGGTTGTCCTCATTCTCGCGGAAGTCGTTCCCACCGGGCTGGGTATCCAGCCATTCTATGCGGTACCAGTAAGGGGTGCCATTGACGGCAGTCGTGTCGGTGAACCGGTAGGTCGCACCCAGCGCGCCCCCGCTGGCCGGGGGGATCGCCCCCTGGTTGATCCTGACGCCGGGCGTCTCGCCGGGCCGGGGGGTGGCTGCCTCTTGCCTGCGCCAGATGTTAAACCCGGCCAGCGTGAGCTCATTCCCGGTGGCCCATTCCAGGTAAACCACGTTCTCTCCTGGCGTGCCGCGAAAGTACAGCAGGCTCACGGAAGCGACAGCCAGGCGCACAATGCCCAGGGCCACGCCCCAGATCAGCAGCGTGACCAGCCAACGCATCCACCGTCGGCCTTTTAACGGATGGTGTTGGACATCCTCAGATCGCATGAGCTATGACCTCAATCTAAGCCCCTGTGAGATGAGTTCTGCCAGCGCCCGGAAGGGGGCTCGCACAACCCACCCCAGCCTGGGCATACGCCGACCGAGCAGGGCATACGCCGCGCCGCGCAGCAGCGCATAAGTCGCCGCCTCCAGCCGGGCCAGGGCAGCCTGCGCCAGCGCCATAGCGCGCCCCCGACCCCGCCTAAGGTCAAGCGTCTGTCCGGCGCGAACCACGGCCACCACCTGCCCCACGATGGCCTCTGCCGTCCAGGCCGGGTCGGGTGTGCCGCTGCGGTCCCCCCGCGTCACCAGCCATAATACATCGCCTTCGCGGCGGAGGGCAACCAGCCGGTGCACGACAAAGGGCCTGCCCGGCGCCGCGGCGACAACCAGGTCCCCCGGTCGCAGTGTCTCAGGTGACACGGCGGCCACAATGACCTCGTCGCCCGGCGCGATCAGCGGGGCCATGCTGTCGCTGGTGACGCGGAAGCGCAAGGGCGTTCCCAGGGCCACCTGCTCGCGCACCCACCCAATGACGTTCCTCTCGTCCTTCACAGCCACCTTAAGGAGGCCCAAACTCAATCTGGACCCGGGTCGCCGGATCGCCCATGACCATGTAGGTGTCAATCAGATCAAGGGCAGACCACAGCCTGGCCTTGCCCGCGTCGGCCAGGAGGCCCACTTCTCGTATCCCCTGGCTGAACAGGGTATCATAGAAGCCTTCATTCAAGGATTGGTGAGCCGTGTTCACCTGAAGGCCAGTGGGCGTATAGGCGGCGACCGACCCCCCGCCCTGCCTGCGGATCATGACCTCGTCAAGCGACTGCCCATTTGCCTGCGGCTGGACGAAGTTGCCCACCAGACAGGTCATGGGCAGCATCACCGGCAGGCGCTCCGTATTCGTGAAGGAGTTAATGACCGCAAGCGTGAGAAGCTGCTCATTCGCCCAAAATTGTACGCCACCATGGCCGTAGTAGTTGACGAAGACGCGCCCGGCATTGATCTCATTGATGAGCGCCGCTCTGACCGCTTCTGGCGTTGTGTACTGCGGCCCGCCAGAGTAGCAGTCGTTCGGGTCGTAGTAGATCCGATCCACAGGCTGTCCCGACTGCCAGAAGAGGACATGCTCATCAATGATCCGATCGCTGGAGTTATAGAAATTGCCCGCCGGGTCTTGAATGCAATCCCCTCCTACCCCCAGCCCATTGTCGGTAACAAACGCCATCTGATGCCGCCACGGGGCGGATGGGCCGGTCTCGTAGCTCACGATCTTGTTGACCAGCGTGGTCAGCTCTGTCACGTTAGTGACCGGCAACCGGCCAATGGACATGAAGGGCAGCGCTGAGGAGCTATAACTCGGCGGGTTGCTGACATAGCGGTTATCCGCTGGCGACTCACCCTGCCAGAAATCCACATTGACCAGGTAGGGTGGCATCGGGTTGGGCGTATTCATGCCCAGATAGTTCTTGAAGTCGTAATGCCCATCGCCTATGAGCAGAGCGTATGTAGGGGCGTTCCAGTTCTGATAGGCGTACCAGAAGAAGTCATGGATGCCCTGGGGGTGAATCTCCCCATCGCTGAATTCGTCGTACACGTCCTGCAGGTCTACAACACGCACAGTCAGGCCCTGATCCTGGCGCAGAGTCACCAGGGGGGTCAATGCATTGGTGTTTAACGCCGCAGGCACAAGGATAATGTAGTCCACATCCGCCGGCGCATGGAGATCGGAGGGGGTATCCGAGCTGATCCCCGCTGTCAGATACTGTGTTACAGATTGGACCGTATAGGTTACCGGGCCGGTGGCCGTCGTCTGGAACTCAAACGAGCTGCTCCCGCCCTGACCACCACCTACGATCAGCGGCAGGTAAAGCTGGTAGTTGTAAGTCCCCTGGCCGGACAGGCTGATCCATTTGGGTTGGGCCGGGTTAGTCACATCAAAGGCGGTGATCGGGCCGCTGTTAAAGCCAGCGATCTGATAGCGCCAGGTCCCCCCAGGCGAAGCAAACGCAAGGCGGTCATTCACCGCCACAAACGACCGTTTATAGGTGATCTCAAACCAGTCGGTGACAACGGTATAGGTGGCGCTCCGCGAAGACAACGCCTGAAGCCGGATGATATTCGGGCCATCCACCAGCCAGGCCGGGTCCAGCGGCACCTGGCGCAGCAACCACAGATTCCCTGTGCTGTATCCCCACAACCACTCCCAGCCCGGTTGCGTCTGGTTGTTGACGTATAGCCGCACCTTGGCCTCGTAAGTAGTTTGCCCGGTCCATAAGGAGAGGGTCAACACCGGCGTATAGCCTGTTGTCACCGGGCGGCTCAGCGTGGCTGTATAGGTGCGAGTGTCCGGGATACCATAGTAGTTATAGCCGATCACGTTCCAGAACCAGTGGTCATGCGTCTCGTTCTGTGGCGGCGGGCTGCTCGACGGTGGAATGAAGCTATAATACTCGTGGTTCTCTTCCAGGTGGAGGGTGGTGGTGTAATTGGGCATAACTGCGGCCCCGCCCGGCGCGCCGTTGATCGTCTGCATCCGCTGGCCATTCGCGCCGCCCCACACCAGCCAGTAGATATTCGTGTCGGTATAGCGCGTGTCCGATTTGCGGCCATAGAACACCAGCTTCTCGCCCGGCTCAAAGGCCGTGTCGCCGTCCCCCTGCTCCAGGATAGCGACCTCGGCCCCGGCGTCGCACAGCTTAAAAGTGCGCGGGTCAATGCTGCCCACCGGCACACCAGCCGCCTGGAGCGCCTCATAGGTCAGTTGGTAGATGCCGTCCTGATTGACGCTGATCTTGCGCACTGACGTGCTATTGAAGCCGGCCCACTGCGTGCAGGAGGGCAATGTCGGCGACGCCGGCCCCTCGGCGCGCGTGCGCCAGGCCCTGGCCGACGTGTAGTTGAGCAGCGTGGCCTGGATCAGCCGCTCGTACGCCGCGCTCTCCGGGCGCGGCTGGAGCGCCGGGCGGCCCTGGGGATAAGTGAAGCTGAGTTGAACCACAAAGCGCGAGTACACCCGTGCCCGGCCTTGGGCCGGATTATATTGCACCGGCTGCACAACCACCTGTACGATGCGCTGGTCGCGCAGCCAGGAGGGCGCGCCCAGGGTCACGGGCGCCTCCGGGATGAAGGCATCGCGGGCATAAACCGCCGCATCGGGAACGACCCCGGTGGTGTAATCCGGCAGACCGCCGCTGAAGGACGGCTGGAAGTGGATGGTCTCTATGGGCAGGACGCGCCCCAGGTTGCGCTCAACGCTCTCGGTCTCCAGCACCTTCAGCGCGATGTCCGCGCCAGGCGGCACGCCCAGGGTCCAGCCCCGCGCGGGCAACGCCGGCGCGCCGGGCGCGCCCGCCAGGCCATAGCCGGGGATGAACAATTCCTGATAGGTCTCGCCGTCAAGCGTCACTGGCCGAGCCGTGAGCGGCGGCACAGTCACCTCAAACACCACCGCTTCGTCGTCGGAGCGGAGCAGGCGCGCCCCATCTTGCTCCGTGACGGAGGACGAAGGACGGAGGACGGGGGGTGGTGAGACCTGCGCCTGCAGGCCGCCCCCGCCGGGCACCAGCGCCAGAATCGCCAGGCAGATAGAGAGCCGGATCAGGACTGTATGATGTCGCATCTGTTCCCCTTGATGCTGCGCGATGAAGGACGGAGGATGGAGGCTATGGGTCCCCCGTCCTTCCTAGCGCTGCCAAACGGGCCTGCACATACGCCGCCACGTGTTCGTAGGACGCATAGTAACCGCCGCTGACGTTACGAGAGTCAAAGCCGGTCGGCGGCACAAGTGCCAGCCCTGCCCGATAGTCCGCCGCAGCGCGGGCGGGGTCGCCGGCCAACTCGTAGGCCAGCCCACGGCTGAGAACATCTATGGCGGTCAATTGTGTCTGTAAGGCGAGCTGATCAAACCCCTGAGCCGCCCGCCGGAAATCGGCCTCCTCCCAGGACCGCTCACGGGCGCGCATGGCCTCTGTTGCCGGACACCCCATGATACCACCCCACGTCCAGCGGCGCAAGGCGTTGATGGGGTCATCGCGGACAATGCTCTGCTGGCTCATGTTGAACGCCCCCAGGCCGATCAGCGCAATAGCGAAGGCGCCAGCCGCCAGTGGCCGATACACTCCCCTGGACCAGACGGAGGACGAAGGACGGAGGACGGGGGACAGGAGGAGATGGGCCAGCAGCAGGATGGCGCCGATGCTGACGATGTACAGATAGCGCCCGCGGAACGGCGCCACGAACCCTACAGCCAGGACGACCGGTACCAATGTCAGCGCGACCCAGGCACTCAAAAACCAGCCCTCGCGCCGCCCCCAGCGCCACACCACCACCCCCCACACAACCGTGATAGCGCCAGCAATGGCCGCAGCAGCCCCCGCCTGCATGGTGTTGAGCGCATTAAACGGAATAAACGGATCAACAAGGAAAATGAGCGCCTTGCTCAGGTTGTCTACGGCGCGCTGGGGCGATAGCAACGCATAGCTCGCCGCGCCAGGCCGGTATTGGTAGGCTATCCTCTGCATCACCAGGTAAAGGCCCGTGAGCACGAAGAAAGGCAGGTATAGGCGCCAGGTGCGCACCCCTTCCCAACCCCGGTTGGTACCGGCTGGGGAAGGGTTGGGGCGGGGGGCAAGCCGGGCCAGCCAGGCCAGGGCCGGGAACAGGAAGGCCAGTGTGATGCTGCTCTCCTTGGAAAGCAGGGCCAGGGCAAAAGCCACCAGCGCCAGCCCATAATACAGGCGTCGGGCTTTGCCGGTTGGGGCTTCCAAATAGCGCCAGAACAGGAGCAGGCTGGTGAGCGTGAAAGCCGTCAGCAGCAGCCCCGCCACATCCGCGATCCACAACACGGCCCAGCGATGGGCCGGATACACGAACCAGATGAGCGTCGCCGCCAGCGCCGGCCTGCGGTCACCGAGGAGCCGCCGGGCGAAGGCATACACGAGCAGGCCATTGACGACATGCAGCCCCAGGTTGACGATGCGATAGCCGGCGGGCTCACAGCCGCACAGGGGCACAAGCACACCAAAAGTTAGAAAAGCGACAGGACGGACAGGGAAGGGGGGAAGAAAGGCGGCTGACAGGAGTTGACCGGGCGGCGTGCTATGAATAGTGTAGAGCCAGGTGAGGTCGTCCAGCCAGAAGAAATCACCCAGCATAGGCCCGAATACGGCGCCTCCCAGTAGAGCGAGGGCCGTTGCCGTTAAAACCCAATCGTTTCGGGCTACCTCCCCTAGCCCGGTGAACACCTGGGTGCCGCGGCCGCCCTCCGCTCCACCCCGAAGCGTGGTATTCAAGGCACGGTAAGTGGATTCTTAGCGATCGTGATACGCGTTTGACGTTTGACGCACCCAAATCATGGGCAGGGGCCGGAGGGCCCCCACTCGACCCCTGCCCATGACAGGCAGAAAGGGAAGGACCATAACCCAGTACCAGGCTCTAGCCTGATTGTCTGGCGGTCACCCCCTGACCCTGAGTGACGGTCCATCTCCCCGACGGGGTCCGGCAACCCGGCACGCCTCTTCTGTGGGCGATTTGAGCCAATGGCGGCGCTTATGTTCACGTGAGCAGCCTGTGGGGGTTGAACATATGCCACCGCCGACTCTCAAAGCGCACAGCATGGGCCAGGCATGGCGTTGGCGCGCGCAGCCCTGTCCGGCCCACCCTGTATGGCGCAGCGACCGCCAGCCTGACCCCGTGCGGGGCAGCGTGGCGCTGCGCGAGCCGCTTCGCCCTAGCTGTTGATGACAGTGCAGGGCGCGCCGGCCTTGCCGTTCACCGGATCCGAGGCCTGGCACGCGCCGGCAATGGCCTCAAGCACCTGCCGGTGAACGACCTGCGGCTTCTCGTAAGGCTTCTTCTCCTTCAACTGTTGCTCCATGAGTTCACTCCTTTCTCCAGGAGAGCTTGTCGGCGCAGTCGCGCCTCCCGATAGGCGACAGAGGAGCACCCCAACATATCGCCATCTTCAAACGCCGCGTTTCCATGGCAGCGCACACAGTACTGGCGCAGTTCACAGCCTGCACACACCGGCAGGTTGCCCAGGGTCAGGTTGGACAATTCCTGCCAGATGGGGTTGTCGCGCCAGATAGCTGCCAGCGGCTGCTCACGCACATTGCCAGCGGAGACCCGCGCCCCTACGCAGGAGAACACCTCCCCGTAGGGTCCAATCGTCAGGCTGGTCAGCCCGATGCCGCAGAAGCGATAGTCCTCGCGGTATGGCAGCAGATGCCACGAATCTGGCCCCAATTCGCGCCGGAACACCTCCAGCATCTCATTGTCCGTCAAGCGGTGCTTGAGCGGCGCACGGTCGCCGGTGTGCTTGGGCACGATGGTGATGTCGTATTGAAAGCCCGCGCCGATCTCGGCGGCCAGCGCCCGCATGGCCTCCATCTGCTGCCAGTTCTCGCGCATAATCGGTGCTTTCAGCGTGACTTTAACGCCGCGCTCCCTCAGCAGGCGCGCCGCGCGCACGGTCAGATCAAACGAGCCAGGGACCCGTGTGATCTGGTCATGGGTCTCCGCATTCGCGCCGTAGATACTCAGTTCCACCATGACCGGGCGCAGCGCGGCGATCTTATCCGCCACCTCCGGTTTGATCAGGATGCCGTTGGTGAACAGGCGAATGGCAAAGCCGCGCTTGCGGGCATAGGCAGCGATCTCAAAGAAGTCCTTGTGGACAAATATCTCGCCGCCGGAGAAGGTGATCGTCAGGGCGCCGAGTTCGGCCAGCTCGTCAATGACGCGCCTGGCCTCCTCCAGCGTCAGCTCACCGGGGATCTTAGCACCTGGCGCGAGCACGTCCAGGTAGCAATGCGTGCACTTCTCATTACAGCGGTAGGTCAGCTCCCAATGCACCCCGACCAGGCGGTGCTGGTTCTGGCTCTTGAGCAGGATCGCCTGGTAGCGATCGGTGGCTTCATTGGTGACGACGCAGGGTTCGGTCATTTATGGGCCTGTTCTGGGTTGGTCATAGAGAACCAGCACCTGGCTGTCCACAAGCTGCTGGACGAACTCGCTCACATCCGCCAGGGCTTGATTGAAGTCCACATTATACTCGTCTGTCAAGATGGACGCAATTTCGGCCAGCGTGCGCCGACCATCGGCCAGCTCAAAGATGCGCGAGCCCACCGGGTTGAGCACCTGGATCTCATTGGTCTCGGCTAAAAGCAAAACGGCTTCACCATCTATAACACGGCCAGCGGTCTGAGGATGCGGCGCCGGGTAAAGATGATAGACATCAGGCATCAATCACACTCCAAAAGCCAGCATCGCGCCGGAAGTGCAGGGCGCGCACCGGCACCGCCGCCATGAGCGCGCTACACACGTGAATAAGTTCTGCCGCTGCCGCCGGGTCCGCCACCACGAACGGCGCGGCGGCCACGAGTTCGGCCACCCCCTCCGCCGGGGTTAAGGGCACGACTGCGTGGCGTTGGTCCTTGCGCAACCGGAACAGCCCAGTGAGTGGGGCCTGGGCATTGAGCCGGGGCGCTTCGGCCATCTCGCCGCGAAACGGGACACCGTAAAGGACGTAGCGCCCGCTCACGCAGCGAATGATCACCAGGTCATCGCTGAGGACCTGAGCGATCCCTTCGGACAGGCGGGTCGTGGTTGTCTTGCCTGCGCCAGACGGGCCAAAGAAGGCATAGCCCTTCCCATCGCGGATGACCCCCGCCGCGTGCAGGAGCAGCCCTCCCCGGCGGAGGCACAACCAGGCATAGAGGACGCGCAGGAAATTCTCCAGGCTGCCCTCCGGGGCCATGATGACCTGCCCTGTCCCTTTGTTAAGGTCGGCCTCACCGGCCTCCAGATAGGATTCAAACGTGATCCGGCCGGCCTGGTGAGTGATATTCATGATCCATGGGCCAGGCTCAATAGGGACGAACCGGGCCCCTGTACGCACCACAACACTGAGCGTTAACGCTGGTGGTTGCCCCCCTTCGTCCAGAAAGGCGGCATAGTGCCAGCGCACGCGCTCCGCCACCCCCCCATCGTCAACGAGCAAATGCACAGGTATCTCGGCGATGGAAATGGGGATCTCGGCCATTGGTGCTCAAATCAATCATAGCACAAATTTAAAATCGCGCAAGTAGCTTCAAGGCCACAATCTACAGCCTGAACCCACCTCCACCCTGGTTGTGCGCAGCGCCCTGACCGTGCCGTCCTTTTCAACCTCCTCCAACCGATAATAGTATGTCCGCCCGGCGATGACCTGCGTGTCGGTATAGACATACTCCCCCCCCAACGCCGGGTCATCCCTGGCCGGGATCAGGCGGTCATTCACCTTGACGTCGTAAGGCCCCTCCTCGCGCTCCGCCCGGTAAAGGTTGAACCCCGCTGTATTGAACTCGCTCTCCGTCACCCAGCGGATGGTCACCGTCGGTGAGCCGCACTCGCAGCCGACGAGCAGGGCGGAGGATAGGGCGATCAGCCAGGCCGCGATCCAACGCCGCATAGGTGCGAAGGCTAACTCCCTGCCTGGAGGAACTGGGCGATCACGGCCTGGAACGCCTCAAAGGGTTGGGCGCCGACGAGCGCCTGGCCGTTGATGAAGAAGGTCGGCGTGCCGGTGACGTTCTGGCGCAGGCCAGCCTGGACATCGGCTTCCACGCTGGCCTGGTATTTGCGCGTGTCCACACAGGCGTTGAATTGCTCCATGTTCAGGCCAAGCTGCTGTGCATAGCGCTTCAGGTCGCTGGCCTCCAGGGCCTGCTGGTTGGCGAAGAGGAGGTCGTGATACTCCCAGAATTTGCCCTGCTCGTGGGCGCACTGGGCGGCCTCTGCCGCTGGCCGTGCCCTGGGGTGAATGCTATCCAGCGGGAAGTCGCGATAGACAAAGCGCACCCGATCGCCATGCGTCTGCCGCAGGCGGGCATAGGTGTTCTCAACGAACATCTTGCAGTAGGGGCACTGGAAGTCGGAGTACTCCACGATGACGATCGTGGCATCCGCCGGGCCCCATGCAGGCTCATCCGCGCTCACCCCCAATGCCTCCATCAGGCTGCCGGCCTCTGCTCCGGCTCTACCCCCGGCGGGGAGGACATACCGGCCTATAAGCAGGCCCAACAGAAAGAAGACAACGGCGATGAAAATGCCCCCATACAGCGTACTGCGGCGGATGACGATGACATCCGGCCCTTCCAGCAAGGCCGGGTTCAGGCGGCGCCTCTGCACGCGCCGCACCTCTGGCCCCGGCCCTGGGGCCGGGGTGGGCGCTCCCGCTGCGGCTGGTGGCTCTACGGGCTTAAGGTCGCCTGGGGGGAGGGGAAAGGGCTGTGGACTTTCTCTCATCTCAGGCGCCACAGGGGGGTGCGCGATGCGCTCAGCCGAATGTCCGTTGCCTTCAACGGCTGGGGCGTCCTCGTCCGGGGCGAGAGGGGATCTCTGTTCGTCGTCCATGCTTACTCTCTCCAATCAGGCCAGGCCTGGGGCGATTCTAATGGAGAACGGGGGCTGTGTCAAACGCGCTGGCCTGCGATCTACCTGCGTTCCTCGCGGGCGATGGCGAGCAGGTCGCGGAGGAGGCCATAGGCTGTCTGCGCCGGGCCGGGATCGTGCTCCACCAGGGTGAGTTGCTTGAGGGTATCGGTGTAGAGCGAAAGGACGCTGGAGGTGCCGCGTATAGAGGCCAGCAGGTCATCGGCGGGCACCTCTTCAGGGGACACGCGGGCCATAAGCCGCCCATCCTGCCACCTGGCCTGGCACACGAGCTTGATCCGCCGCCCCGCCGCCAGCGCCGCCTGCACCTGTTCCGGCCTCACCTGGCGGATGCCGGTGCGATCAACTTGCGCGGGCGCGGTCTCCGCCCCCATCAGCACCGTCGCCAGGATGGCGGTCTTGATGGCCGCATCCCAGCCATCCACGTCCAGCGAGGGGTCGGCCTCGGCGATGCCAATGGCCTGGGCCTGGTGCACGGCCTGGTCAAAGCTGGCGCCCTCTTCCATGCGGGTCAGGATGAAATTGGTCGTACTGTTGAGAATACCGCGAAAGCCCAGGACGTTCGCGCCCAGGAGCGTGCCGATGGCCAGGCTGAAGACCGGAGCGCCATCCATAACGGTGGACTCAAACAGGAACGCCTTTCCCTGCCTGCGCGCCAGATCGCGCAGTTCGCGGTAGGCGAAGGCCACCGGCCCTTTATTCGCGGTGATCACATGCATCCCGGCGTGGAGCGCTGTGCGCACATGATCCAGCGCCGGCTGGCCGGTCTGGGGGTTAAGCACGGTGGTCTCAAACAGCACATCTGCGCCGCAGCGGGCGATGAAATCAAAGGCGTCCCGCAGTGGCGGCCCGTGATGAAGCCTGTCAAGCTTCTGGCCGGCCTGGGCTGCGTTCAAGGCCGCCTCCAGGTCAAGCCCGGCCGGAGCGCAGGCCATCCCCAGACGGCGCGTGGCCAGGCCGGTGACGCGCCAGGTCAGGCCGTAGTCCCGCGCCAGCTCATCCGATTTGCGCTGGAGCAGCCGGGCGAATTCGCGCCCGACGACGCCGAAACCGAGAATAGCAAGGTTGTATTCCATACTCTATTGGGCCCTCCTGTCAGGCTGGCTATTGTACTGCAGCCAGGGGGCTGTGACAACGTCCATCCTCCCAGGAGCCTCGGTATTTGTCACCTCCTCCCTCATCCAGGGGGAGGGTTGGGGTGGGGGGAATGCACCCCAGGCTAAAACCAATTCCCCTGTCCGTCCTCCATCCGGTATATCTCGCCGCGCGCATCCATGCTATAATGACCGGGATAATCTGGAAGGAGGGGCGCGTGCCGCGCAAAAGCCCCAATTACGATGTCCTGCGCGAGCGCATGGTGCGCGAACAACTCGTGGCCCGCGACATTACCGACCCGCTGGTGCTCAAGGTCATGAGCGAAGTGCCACGCCATCTATTCGTGCCCGAAGAGGTTCGCGATAAGGCCTACCGCGATAGCCCCCTGCCTATCGGCCATGACCAAACCATCTCTCAGCCCTACATTGTCGCTCTGATGACACAGGCGCTGAACCTGCGCGGTCATGAGATCGTGTTGGAGGTGGGCACAGGCTCCGGCTATCAGACGGCGATCCTCAGCCGGCTGGCCAGGCAGGTCTTCAGCATTGAGCGCTATGCCGAACTGGCCGAGCGCGCCGGCCGGGTCCTCGCCCAACTCGGCTACCATAACGTTGAGGTGCTCGCTGGCGATGGCAGCCAGGGCCTGCCCGACCAGGCCCCCTTTGACGCCATCCTGGTCGCCGCGGCTGCGCCCGATGTCCCCTGGCCGCTCAAGGCACAACTGGCCGAGGGGGGACGCCTGGTCATGCCTATCGGCGGCCTGCATGGACAGGTACTCACCCGCGTCACGCGCCAGGGCGACCACTGGGCAGTGGAGCACCTGGCCCCGGTCATGTTTGTCCCTCTCATCGGGCGCTACGGTTGGAGCGAGGATGACCTGCGGCGGGAGTGGTTCTAGCCTGAAAGCTGAATGGGGTTTGCCTCCCGACCCGCCGGACGTTATAATTTCTATAAAAGACGGAGGACGAAGGACGGATAAAAGCTATCAGTTCTCAGCTTTCGGCTCTTATCCTGCGCATTGGAGATAAAAAGCTGAGCGCTGACCGCTGAAAGCTGACCGCTGATTCCGTCGCCTGTCCTCCGTCGTCCATCCTAAGGAGAGACCGGTGACACGACCTCAAGGAGATAGGCTACGGGCGCCGATCCAGCGCGTGGCGATGCTCAGCGTACACACCTGCCCCCTGGCCACGCTGGGAGGCAAAGAGACCGGGGGCATGAACGTTTACGTCCGTGACCTCAGCCGCGAGCTGGGGCGGCGCGGTATCCAGGTGGACGTGTTCACCCGCTCCCAGGACCCCACAGTTCCTTATATCAGCGATTCCCTTGGCCCCAACGGGCGTGTGATCCACGTCCCGGCAGGGCCTGAAGCGCCCATCCGCAAGGAGGCCATCTACGCGTACCTGCCGGAATTCACCTGGCGCGTGGCCGACTTCGCCGCCCGCGCGGGCCTTCACTACGACATCATCCACAGCCACTACTGGCTCTCCGGCTGCGTCGCCCAGCAGCTCCGCGAGGTCTGGCATGTCCCCTTCATTCAGATGTTCCATACACTCGGCCACATGAAGAACCGCGTGGCGCTGCGCCCGGAGGAGCATGAGAGCGACCTGCGTATCGCTGTGGAGACCGATATTGTGTGCCAGGCCGATGCCCTAATCGCAGCCACCCCTGCGGAGAAGGCCCAGTTGATGTGGCTGTACGGGGCCGACCCGGAGCGCATTACGATCATCCCACCCGGCGTGGACGCGACCCACTTTCACCCGCTGCCCCGCACTGAGGTCAGGGCGCGCATCGGCGTGCTGCCCGATGACGCCATGCTCCTGTTTGTCGGGCGCATTGACCCCTTGAAGGGAATTGATACGCTCTTACAGGCCGTTGCCCTCATCGTGGCCCAATCCCCGGATTGGATGCCCAGGCTGTGTCTGGTGATCATTGGCGGAAACCCCGGGCCAGAGGGAGTTGCCGAAAATGAGGAGATGGCCCGCCTGCTGGCCCTGCGCCAGGAATTGGGCATCGGCGATGTGGTCACGTTCCTCGGCGCCAAAGACCAGGATACCCTGCCCGATTATTACGCGGCTGCCGACATTGTGATTGTCCCCTCGCACTATGAATCGTTCGGGTTGGTGGCGCTGGAAGCCATGGCCTGCGGCACGCCGGTGATCGCCTCCGAGGTCGGCGGGCTGGCCTATCTGGTGAAGAACGGGCAAACCGGTTTCCACGTCCCCTATCGCGACCCTCAGGCCCTAGCGGATAAGATCATGCTGCTTTTGAGTGACCCGGAGCTGCGCCAGCGGTTGGGCGGCCAGGCAGTCACCTATGCCCAGGGTTACGCCTGGCCGTATATCGCCGATCAAATTGTGGAGGTGTACCGGCGCCTGCTGCACCTGCCTGCGGCCTCGTCCCTCTTAAGAGAACCTTGTAGCGCAGTATAGTCCATCATCAGCCGTCAGTCGTCATTCATGGCCAGGCCACCCCAGGCACAAAAACGTTCGGGAAGGAGAGGGGAACACAGAAGCGGGCCGGCGCGGGAAGGGCTTTGGCGCAGCCTGTTCGCCCTGATGACGCTGGCTGTGGGCCTGCTGGCCGTGTACAGCCTGGCCGGGCCCGGCAGGAGTTCATCGGGGGCGGGTGGCGCGCCCACCCCGCTGCCACCCACAGCGACTCTGACGCCGCGTCTGGGTCATATCGGCGTCATCGCCGGCCATTGGGGCAACGACGCGGGCGCGGTATGTGAGGATGGCCTGACCGAGGTCTCCGTGAACCTGGACATTGCCCGCCGCGTCCAGAGCCAACTGGAGCGCCTGGGCGCCCAGGTGGACCTGCTGGAGGAGTTTGATGCCCGCCTGATGGGCTATCGCGCCGACGCGCTTCTCTCCATCCACGCCGATTCATGTGAGTATGTGAACGACCAGGCGACCGGTTTTAAGGTGGCCGCTGCAGCCCACCGCTCCACTGCCGATCAGGACGCCCGGCTGGTGGATTGCCTGATCCAGCACTATGCCCTGCGCACCGGCCTGCCCTTTCACGCCGGCAGCATCACCTACGACATGACCGATTATCACGGCTTCTTTGAAATCGCCCCGACGACCCCGGCGGCGATCATTGAAACTGGCTTTCTCTATCTGGACCGGGACATCCTGACTCGCGATGCGGAGAAGCTCGCCGAAGGGATCGTGGAGGGGCTGGTGTGCTTCCTGGAGGGACAGAAGCCCCCGTCCCTGACCCCGTGAACATTGTGGTGGGACGCATAACATCCGTCCACTGCCTCAGCTCAACCGCCACGGCGCTCCAGGCGTCAAGGCGCCTGTTCAGGCACCAGTCAGTATGAACTTCGTCGGATCCTCGGCGAAGCTTGTCCAGGCAATGACTTTGTGAGGCATAATTTCAAACAGGCCGCCGCTATCCCATTGATCGGGGTCAGGCGCATAGCCCATAGCCGCATATTTCATTGTGTAAGCCTGGGCTACCTGGGTGCCTAACTCAGGTGAAGGCTGGACGACCGCCCTGGCTATCCCCTCCACAATCACAACATGTTCGCCGCTTTCCAGATGAACAGAGACATAGGGGTTCTCTGCGATGTTTCGGGCGTGGCGTGTTTCTGGGCTGCCATCCAAGTAGATTCTGCCATTGACCCAGACGGCCCAGATGGGGATGGCATGAGGCCGACCATCTGGCCTGACCGAGCACAGCCAGTAGTGTTTGGCGTCTGTGAGTCGCTGTTCAACATAGCTCCAAGGCACCATGTCCTTGGGGTTGTCCACATAGCCTTTGGGGAAGTGCGGACGGGTGACTTGAGGGTAACCCATGCTGTTTATCTCCTTCTCTACACCCAAAATAGGCTGAAGCCCTCTGTTCAAGACGGTGACTGACCGCGTGCGGAAGGCGCGGTCGGAGCCCAGTGGCGAACCCAGTCCTCAGCTCACCGCTTTCTTCACAAGCGCGACGATCCTTGCCTCCACTGCGGCAGTCCACTCCTTCAGCGCGAAGGAGGTCGGCCACATGGCGCCTTCGTCCAGGTTTGCCGCATCGGTGAAGCCGAACGTTGCGTATCGCGTGTTGTACTTCTGCGCGCTTTGGAAGAAGCAGACGACCTTGCCATCCTTGTTGGCATACGCGGGCATCCCATACCAGGTTTTCGGCGAGAGAACTGGCGCGCTGGCTTTGATGATCGCATGGATCCGCCCGGCCATGCCGCGATCCGGTTCCGGCATCTCGGCGATCTTCGCCAGCACGGCGCTTTCCCCCTCCGCCTTGTCCCTGCTCGCACGCGCTTCCGCCTTCAGCTCGCGGGCGCGCTCCTTCATCGCGGCTTTTTCCACATCCGTGAACCCTCTGGAAGCCTTGCCGATCCCGGCGGTGCCCTTGACGGACTCCTGCGTGTCCTTCTGTGGGCTCATAGAAACCTCCTCATCCTGTCACATCGGTAGTGTTCTGTCAGATGTAGCATAGTATTGCAGTGTGTCATCTGGTGACATATCGCGGTCAGATAAGGCTTTCACTCACGGGCAAAAGCAAGGGCTGGATTGGTTGCAGCGGGGCAGCGCGCCCCCCTGGACGAGGGCTGAGGTTGCTTCAATGTTGATCCGCCCATGCGCCCAGTATAGCACCCCTTTCACGGCCCGACCAGTCCACCGGGGGATAGAATCCCTCCGGCTACTTATGTCAAACCCGCGTAGCGGGTTTCTCAGAAGAAGCCGCCGATTTCTAATCGGCGGCGGCCTTTCCCCCCCCAGGCGCGCCTTCAGGCGCAGGGCTGCCCCCCATGTGGAATACACCCGTGCAATTACCGGGCGGGGATAAGAGCAAAACAATCAGCCGGGCCTGCGCTGTGCCAGACCCGGCTGATGGGATGCTGCCCCGCGTCAGGGCTTAAGCAGGGTTCGTGCTCTTCCACAGCCCCAGCGGATTCCCGTCGGGGTCGGCGAAGATGGCGAACCAGCCTTCGCCGGGCACTTCCGTGGGCGGCATGAGCGTGCGTCCGCCGGCGGCTTCAATCCTGCTCAGTGTCTCCTGAAGGTCATCGCTGCCGATATAGACGGTGACGTCAAGCGGCTGCTCTGATCCCGCCTGAAAGAGGCCGCCGCCGGGGGCCTGGCCGGTGTCAACCAGGCCATAGGGCGCCTCGGCGCCAGCCATGGCCTGATAGCGGATGTTCCAGCCGAAGACCGCCTTATAGAAACGGCGTGAGCGGTCAATATCGCGGGTGCCAATCTCAATATGAACGAAGGGATGGGCCATTGTGGTTTTCTCCTTTCTACTTAGAACATATGTTCTGAGTATAGCGGCTTTTCCACCTCTCTGTCAATAGGCGGGGGACGCCGCTTCGGAACAGCGCCTTAAAAATATTCGGAGAATCCTGCCCAAAAAGGTCAAAATTGTCATGTTTGCGAATAGATGCACAAGATTTGACAAGCCGCGCATCTGCTTTATAATGACGGCTATTATCCACCATCACAACGCGAAGGAGGCCGAGCATGATACCGGATAAACGCAATCTCTACCGTTTCCCCTGGTCGCTGAACGACAACCCCATTGGCTGGGTGGAGGTGACCGACATCTGTAACATCCACTGCAAAGGCTGCTACCGGCAGAAGATCGTCGGGCACAAGCCGCTGGCCGAGATCAAAGAAGAGGTCCTCTTCATGAAGCGCTGGCGCAATGTGGATAACATCTCCCTCGCCGGTGGCGAGCCGCTCATCCACCCGGAGATTGTGGAGATCGTGGACTTCATCAACCGTCAGGGCATCAAGTCGTTCATCCTGTCCAACGGTGTCCGCCTGACGGAGGACTTGCTGCGCGATCTCAAGAAGGCCGGTCTCACAGGCATCGGCTTTCACATTGACTCGCTGCAGAAGCGCCCCAAATGGGCGGGCAAAAATGAAATTGAGCTATGCGAGCTGCGCCAGTATTACGCCGATATGGTCGCCGAGGTGGGTCTGCCGCCTGCGGGCTTCGGCATGACCGTATATCGCGAGAACTTCCCCTATATTCCCGATGTGCTCCGCTGGGTCATGAAAAATCGGGGAAAGGTGGGCGGCGCGACCTTCATCACCTATCGCGGCGCCCGCGTGGCCAACGTGGATTACTTCGTCGGCGGCGAGCTCATCCAGCTTGACGATGACACCCTGGGCTACGTCACGGATGACGCCCCGGAAGACATCGGCATCAAGTCCACCGACGTCTATGCCTGGATCAAGGAAAACTTCCCGGAGTACGATGCCTCGGCTTATCTGGGCGGGACACAAACGCACGACTCGTTCAAGTGGCTGGATGGCTATATGCTCTGTGCCGGGGATGAGGTTCTGGGCTCCATCGGAAAGAAGTCCATGGAGTTCACCCAGATCATGCACCACTTCCTGTTCGGCACCTATTTTGTCTATCTGAGGGGCAGTGCACCAGGCTATCTCTCCTTTTTGCTGGGGCTGTTTGACCCGAACGTGCGTCGCGCGTTTGGGCGCTGGCTGCGCAACCCCTTCCGCCGCGTCTATGGCGTCAGCGTGGCCATCGTCCAGGCCCCCGACCTCCTGCCGGATGGCCGCGTGGATATGTGCGACAGTTGCCCGGACATGACCGTGTTTGAAGGGCGTCTGGTCAACTCCTGCCGCCTGGATGAGTACCGCAAGTTCGGCCAGCTTATCACAGCGGTTCCGCGCCGCGAGCGCGAACTGGCTTAGGCGGAGCCGAGAGCGTCTCCTGGAGCACGGCCTGGAGCGCGGCGGGGTCATAGCCCTGTTCGCGCAGCCAGCGCGTGGGCAGGGCGTCCGGGTCTTCCAGGATCGCGTCGGCCAGGTCGGCCTCACTCACCGGCGCGGCGGGGGGCGTGGCAGCGGCGCGGGCACCGGCCAGGCGGGTCAGCAAGCGGTCGGCACGGGGCGTGAGGATGATCCCCTGCCAGGGGCGGCGCAGGCTGCCGGGGCCAGCCTCAACACGTAGCCTGGCCTGGACCAGTTCCGGTTGAAGGCCCAGGTGGAGTAGTGCCTGGGTGAGGGCACCGCCCGGCTGGCTGGCGGCGATGAAGAGATGCTCCACGCCCAGGTAATAGTGCCGCAGCCTGGCTGATTCCGTTATAGCTGTGATGATGATCTGGCGGACGGCGGGGCTGAACTGACTGGAATCCAGGGGGTTGCCGCCGGTTTTCGGGTCCGCCTGCGAGCCAGGCCGGGTCTCCTCCGGCCCATCGTTCACCCGTTCCAAGCGAATCAGCGTATGTCCCACCCGAAACGTGCTTTCGGGCGCCAGCGGCACGCGCCCCCTCACCAGTTGCCGGCCCACGGCGGTAATGTTCAGGTCGCCCACATCCTCCAGCCACACCTGCCCATCCTGGTAATCCAGGCGGGCATGTTGGCGCGAGGCCCACACATCCAGTTGGAGGGCCACCGTGTTCTCCGTGCTCCGCCCAATCGTGACCGGCCACTGCTGGATCACAACGGTCAGGCCATCAAGCGGCCCGCTCAAAGCCGTCAGTTGGAACGTACCGCTGCGCGGGTCCCTCAACGTTCAACACTCCTCTATCTCTGTCGCCGGAGGCAAGGTTGTGGTACTCAACAGATTATCCGAATGAATCAAGGACACTGATCCGTTGAGCACCTTTTCAGGGCCAGCGGCAGGGCAGGGTCAGTGGAAGGTGAGCTGGGCATACGCTTTTGAGCAGCATAGCATGAGGCCCACCCCCTGACAATGGTACTTTGCTCCATCCGTTTAGACACAGGGACAGGCAGGGAGATCGGTTTGAGTGCGTTTGTCACCCCCTCCCCCCTTTGTGGGGGAGGGAAGGGGTGGAGGGGAACGCACCCCATTGCACGCCAGGAGCAGTTGTGCTGCCACTCATCCCGTGCTATAGTTGTCAAACTATGTCTCTCTCTTCCCCGGTCAGGCCGATGGGGCCAGTATTGGATGCCCGGCAGTTCTATGGCGAGGTGCTGCAGGGGTTGCAGCAAGCGCAGAAGACACTGCCATCCAAGCTGTTTTATGACGAGCGCGGCTCCCAACTGTTTGAGGCCATCTGCCAACTTGAGGAGTACTACCTGACCCGAACCGAGACCGCCATCATGCAGGCCCACATCAGCGAGATCGCCTCCCTGCTTGGTCGGGGGTGTGTGCTGATTGAATATGGGAGCGGGAACAGCCAGAAGACGCGCCTCCTCCTGGAGGCGCTCTCAGACCCGGTTGCCTATATTCCGGTGGACATCTCCGAAACGTCCTTGAGGCGTTCGGCAGCGACCCTGGCAGCGGCCTATCCCGGCCTGGCCATCCTGCCGGTCTGGGCGGATTACACCCACCCCTTCACACTCCCCCCCATCCCCCGGCCCCGCGCGCGTAGGGTGGCCTATTTCCCAGGCTCAACCATCGGGAATTTCTACCCCGACCAGGCGGTCGCCTTTCTACAGCGCATCGCTCAAATAACCGGCCCCAATGGCGCCCTGCTGATCGGCGTTGATTTAAAGAAAGACGCGGGTGCGCTTCATCGCGCCTACAATGACCGCGCAGGCGTCACCGCGGCGTTCAACCTGAACATCCTCGTCCGCCTCAATCACGAGTTCGGCGCCGATTTCCAGCCTGACCAATTCATCCATTATGCCTTTTATAACGAGCTTGAAGGCCGGATTGAGATGCATTTGATCAGCCGGAAGACGCAAACGGTGCATATGGGAGAGCATACCATCCCCTTTAAAGCGGGGGAGACGATCTTGACCGAGGTTTCCTACAAATATACGCTGGAGGAGTTTCAGCATCTGGCCGCCCAGGCCGGGTTCAGCCTGGGCCGGGTCTGGACGGATGCAGGCCATCAGTTCAGCATCCAATACTTGATCGCCGATGTGAGCGAGGGCCGTTAAGCGGCTGTGGGGGGCCACAGGAGGAGCACACATGAACCTGACTATTCCGGAAGACTTGACCAGGGTGGGGAGGGAGCTAGCCGGGCAATTGTGCGACGCCCGCACGCGAGAGTTGGAGCTTTTCGCGGATTTGAGCGATGAGCAACTCCTCGGCCCGCGTATGCGCATCATTGAGCCGCCCATCTGGGAAATTGGCCATGTCGGCTGGTTCCAGGAGCGTTGGATCCTGCGCCATCTGGACAAAGCGGCCCCGCTCCGGACGGAGGCCGACTCCCTCTACGATTCATTCAACATCCCGAATGCCCGGCGTTGGGACCTCCCCTTCCCTTCCCGCCAGGAGACGCTGGCCTATATTCAGGCGGTCCTGGAGCGATCCCTACGCCGGTTGCAGGCCAGGGAACCTACCGGGGAAGAGATTTACTTCTACCGCCTGGCGATCTATCACGAGGACATGCACACGGAGACGCTTCATCACATCCGGCAGACGTTGGGCTACGCCTGCCCCAGCCTCCCCAGCATCCAGGGCGCCAGGCGGCCTCTACCCATTGAGCCCGATTTTGAGCCACACGATGTGAGCATCCCCGGCGGGACGTACTGCCTGGGGGCCACGCCGGACATCCCCTTCGTGTTTGATAATGAAAAATGGGCGCACCCGGTCCAGGTGCATCCCTTCCGCATCTCGGCCACGCCGGTGACGAACGCCGGGTTCCGGGCCTTTGTGGAGGCGGGCGGCTACCAGGACCGCAGCCTGTGGAGCGATGAGGGCTGGGCCTGGCGCCAGCGGACTGGCGCTAAGCACCCCGTGTACTGGCAGCGCCAACTGGATGGGACATGGCTGTGGCGACGTTGGGACGGGCTGACGCCCCTGGAGCCGTACCATCCGGTCATCCACGTCAACTGGTACGAGGCGAACGCCTATTGCGCCTGGGCGGGCCGGCGCCTGCCCACCGAGGCGGAATGGGAGCTGGCGGCGAGCGCCGGGCCAACGCGCGATGGCCGGGGCTTCACGCCGGCCAAGCGCCGTTACCCCTGGGGCGACGAACCGCCTTCACCCGAACAGGCCAACCTGGACTCCCGCGCCCTGGGCTGTGTGGACGTGCGCGCCCTACCCGCGGGCGACAGCGCCTTCGGCTGCCGCCAGATGATCGGCAACGTGTGGGAATGGACGGCGGACACCTTTACCCCCTATCCGGGGTTTGTCCTGGACCCCTATGCAGAGTACTCGGCACCGTCTTTTGGGCAGCAGAAGGTCCTGCGCGGAGGTTGCTGGGCCACCCGCTCGCGCCTGATCCGGAACACCTTCCGGAATTTCTACACGCCCGACCGGAACAACATCTTCGCTGGCTTCCGCACCTGCGCATTGTAGCAGCTATTCAGAGCGATGTTGATACCCTCCCCGCAAAGGGGGAGGGGGAGGGAGGGGGTGAGATGCCCGGCGAGCCGATTGACATGGCCCCTCTCTCTATGCTATAATGGGGTCAAACTGAATATCTGAACCTTCGGGGCAGGGTGAGGGGTCGGTGACCCCAATTCCCGATCGGTGGTATAGCCCACGAGCCATTCCTGGCACGATCCGGTGAAACTCCGGGGCCGACGGTATAGTCCGGATGAAAGAAGGTTAGATATAGCCCGCAGGCGCGACCGCAGCAGCGCGCCTGGGCTATCTCTGTGCATACCCCGAAGGCAATTCGTCTTCGGGGTTCTTGTTCCTGGGCACATATATGCTGTGCCTGGTTGTGTTTGCCCTGGCCCCGAAAGGACTCCTTTCGGGGCTTTTCGTTACGGGGTGGTTGCGCTGTGGACTGGACTCAAACCGCGCGTTTTGAAAAAGCGCACAGGCCGAAGCCCGCGCCAGCCGTGAGGCGGCGCGACAACCGCTGGGCGCGTCTCGCGCTGGCAGGGATCAGCCTGCTTGCCTTCCTCGGCCTGTGGGAGCTGATCATCCGCCTGGGAAACTATCCGGCCTTTATCCTGCCCTCCCCAGGCCAGGTTCTGATCCGCGCCATGACGCTGATCCAGGACGGCACCCTATGGCGGCACACGCGGGCTACTCTGATTGAGGTGTTAGCCGGTCTGGCGTTGGGGCTGATCGTGGCCAGCGTGCTCGGTTACGCCCTGGCCAAATCGCGCCTGGCCGAGCGCCTGCTCTCGCCCTACATTGTCGCTTCGCAGGCCATCCCCGTGGTCGCGCTGGCCCCCCTCCTGGTCATCTGGTTCGGGCCGGGGATGACCACCAAGGTCCTGGTTGCTGCGCTGATCGTCTTCTTCCCGGTGCTGATCAATGTGATGGTCGGTGTGCGTTCGGTTGAACCCGACCTGCGCGACCTGATGCGCTCATTGGAGGCCACGCGCTGGCAGACCTTCACCAGGCTGGAGGTCCCGGCGGCGTTGCCGGTGCTCCTGGGTGGCGTCAAGATCGGCGCGACGTTGTCCGTCATCGGCGCGGTCGTGGGCGAATTCCTGGGCACCAGCGAGGGCCTGGGCTATCTGATCAACGAGGGGCGGGGGCTGTACGACACGCCCAAGATGTTCGTCGGGCTGTTTGGGCTGGTCACGCTTGCGCTCATCCTGTACAGCACGGCCTCCTGGCTGGAGCGGCGGGCGCTCCGCTGGCGCGAAGTTCAGTAGCCGGTAGCACAAGCCACACCGTTTACGGTGTGGTTCAGTAGTCAGGTGATAACATACCACACAATGTAAAGGAGCCTGATGCGCACATTCAGTCTATTGCTCGTGGTGATCGCGGTGGCCTTAAGTGGCTGTGGGTCGGGCGCGACGCCCCCCTCCCCTACGCCGCTGTCTCCCTCATCGTCACCGGCGGCCCTGACCAAAGTCCGCCTGCCGATGGGCTACATCGCCAATGTGCAATACGCCCCCTTCTACGTCGCCGTGGAAAAGGGCTATTACGCCCAGGAAGGGATTGAGATTGAGTTTGATTACAGCTTTGAGACCGACGGCGTCAAGCTGGTCGGCGCGGGCGAGCTGCCCTTCGCCGTCGTCAGTGGCGAGCAGGTTGTCCTGGCCCGCAGCCAGGGGTTGCCGGTTGTCTATGTGATGCAGTGGTTCCACAAGTTCCCCATCGCCGTCATCGGCTGTGGGGATACCGTGCTCCACTCACCTGCAGACCTGGTGGGCAAGACGGTTGGCCTGCCGGGGTTCTTCGGCGCTAGCTTTGTCGGCTGGCGCGGCCTGCTCTACCAGGCCGGCATTGACCCCGCTCGCCTCACCGAGCAGGACATCGGCTTCAACCAGGTGGCCGTATGCTCCCAGAAACGCGCCCAGGTGGTCGTCGGCTATGCCAGCAACGAACCGATCCAGCTTCGCAACGCCGGCCTCCAGCCCAGTGTCTTGCTGGTCTCAGATTATGTCAATATGGTCGCCAATGGCCTGATGACGAACGAGAGAACCATCCAGGAGCAGCCCCAACTGGTGCAGGGAATGGTGCGGGCCACGCTGCGCGGGTTGAAGGACGCGATTGAGAAGCCCGACGAAGCGTTTGAGATCGCCAAGAAGTTCGTCCCCGGCCTGGGCCACGAGAACATCCAGGTGCAGCGCCAGGTCCTGGACGAATCCATCAAGATGTGGCGGTCGGACCGGCTGGGGGTGTCCGACCCGGCGGCCTGGGAGACGACGGCGGACGTGCTGATGCAGATGGGCCAGATCACCACGAAGCCCGATGTGAGCAAGCTGTTCACGAACACTTTTGTGGAGAATGCCGGAATTGACTGAGCCTTCCCCTGTCACCGCAACCGGGCCCGTGCTCGTGGCCGAGGGCATTGGCCTGGTTTACCCCAACCATAACGGCGGGTTGGAGGCGCTGCGCGACGTCTCCTTCGCTGTCGCGCCGCAGGAGTTCGTCTGCCTGGTCGGGCCATCGGGGGCGGGCAAGTCCTCGCTGTTGCATATCTTGGCCGGGCTGGAGCGGCCCACGACCGGGCGGGTGCTCCTGGAGGGGCGCCCCTTGACTGCGCCCCAGCGTCGCATCGGCTTCGTCTTTCAAAAGGCCAACCTGATGCCCTGGCGCACCGTGCTGGAGAATGTCATGTTGCCGCTGGAGCTGGCCGGCGTGCCTGAGGAGGAACGGCGGGCCAGAGCCCTGGAATTGATCGCCCTCGTCGGGTTGAGCGGCTTTGAAAACGCCTATCCGGGGAGCCTCTCCGGGGGCATGGAGCAGCGCGCGGCGATTGCCAGGGCCCTGGTCCATGACCCACCTATTCTGCTCCTGGACGAACCCTTCGGCTCGCTGGACGCGCTCACCCGCGAATATATGGCGCTGGAACTCCTGCGCATCTGGGAGGCGCGGCGCAAGACCGTCATTATGGTCACCCACAGCATCCCGGAGGCGCTTTTCCTGGCCGACCGCGTGCTCGTGCTGGGCCCGCGCCCCGGCCACATTGTCGCCCACATTCCCATCCCCCTGCCCCGCCCACGCACGCTGGACATGCTCTATGACGAGCGCTTTGGCGAGCTTTCGGCGCAGGTGCGGGAAGCGATCAGCCTGGAAGGAGAACAGGCGGTTTTCCTCCCCCTGGATGGGGAGGGGCAGGGAGGGAGTGACTTTCCCCCCTCCCAACCGGGCTAAAGCCGGGGCTTGTGAAACAAGCGCTGCATAACTTAACCTCTTATCGTGTGTTTTTAACATCAAGGGGAGATTGTGCCGGGCGAGTGGCTGCGTATGAACAGAGGGTGAACAACATGGACAAGCCCTTATCGCAATGGGGAAAGTATTTCGTGCTCATCCAGGGCGGTCTGGCGCTGGTATTGGGTTTACTGACCTATATTGAGCCGGCCTTGATGCGTTGGGCCTGGCCCTCGCAGCCTGAACTGGTTGAGCGCTACAGTGCAGTTGTCCGCGTTATCGGCGCCGTGGCGATTGCCGCCGGCCTGGCCGGGCTGGCGGTCTGGCGCACCAGGGACTGGGAGAAGAGCAGGCTGGTCGCTCTCTTCTTCATCGTCTTCTATCTCCTGGCCGGTGTTGCTCTGATCCTCACGCAGGTTTTAGGGGAAGCGCAATTTACCCCTGCCCAGACCCCCACGATCTGGCTCTATGGGGTGCTGAGCCTGTTATTGGGCATCGGCTGGCTGTATCTCTGGCGGACGGAGGAGGGCGGCTTCCGCCTGGGCCTGTGAACCGCGTGCCCGGCATCATCTCCACCCGTGTAGAGGGGCTCCTCAAGAGCCCCTCTCTGTATAAAAAATAAGCCGAAGCCCTCAGCGTGCCATGCTGAACGGAGCGAAGCACCTTGAATTACCCCCCCACCTCAACCCTCCCCTTGGATGGGGGAGGGAGAGGGAGGGGGTGATTGGCCCTCACCCCACCCCCCCACCCAGTACCAGGCTGAAGCCTGGTACTGGGTCAGCCCGGTTTGGTCTTCGTTGGGGGCAAAGGCCCCAGATGGTCAGCGACTGCGCCGGCCTCCGCCCGCACCTGGATAGGGCCATGTGCCGCCTCCCAGCGGCGCAAGAGTTCGCGCCGCAGCACCTTGCCCACAAACGAGCGCGGAAAGTCGGGGACAAACAGGACCAGCCGGGGGACGAGTTCCGGCGGCAGGCGGCGCTTGCAGTAAGCGATCAACTCAGCGGCGGTCACCGGCTCCTCTTTGGGGATGACGAAGGCCACCGGCAGCCCCTCAATCCCCATGACGACCGCCTCTTTCACCTTCGGATACTCAAACAGCACCTCCTCCACATCGCGGGGGAAGGCCGGGCGCCCGCGCTGGCGGGCGCGTTCCGGGTACCAGATGTCCTGGCGGCGGCTGATGATCTGGAAATAGCCGTCCTCGTCCATCCGGGCCACATCGCCCGTGTACAGCCAGCCGTCCACCAGCGCCCGCTCGGATTCGCCACCCTGGCCCCAATAGCCCACCATGACCTGCGGCCCGCGTACCAGCAACTCGCCGACCTCGCCCGGCTTCACCGGGCGGCGCCTGATCAAATCCACGATGCGTGCCTCGGTGGAGGGCAAAGGAATGCCGATGGAGCCGGGCTTGCGCCGGCCATGAATGGGGTTGACGTGCGTGACCGGCGAGGCCTCGGTCAGACCGTAGCCTTCTACCAACCGCGCCCCCGTCAGGCGTTCAAAGGCCTCCTGCACCTCCACCGGCAAGGGCGCCGCGCCGGAGATGCAGTAGCGGATAGAGGCCAGGCCGAACCTGCGCACATTGGGCACGTTGGTAATCGCCAGGTACATCATGGGCACGCCAGGGAAGAGCGTGGGGCGGTAGCGTTGGATGGCCTTGAGCACCCCCATGACCTCAAATTGGGGCAGGATCACCATCGCTGCCCCCAGGGTCACTGGCACGTTCATCGCCGCCGTCGTACCGTAAATGTGCGAGAACGGCAGCACCGCGAGCACCACCTCGCGCCCTTCGCGCAGATCGGGAAACCAGTGCCGCGTTTGCAGCGCGTTGGCCACCAGATTGCGGTGGCTGAGCATGACGCCTTTGGGCGTGGCTGTCGTGCCGCCTGTGTACTGGATCATGGCCAGGTCATCCGGCGCGACCTCCACCTCTGGGGGCAGCGGCGGGTAACGGCGCAGCAGGTCCTGAAACAGGTGCATCCCCGGCTCCAATTCATCTGGGGGCAGGCGATGGCCCTCCTCCTTCTCGCGGGTCAAAGCGAAGAGCAGGCGCTTGAGCCAGGGCAGATACTCCTTGACGTTGGTGAACACGATATGGCGCAGGCCGGTCTGGTCTCTCACGCGGCGGGCCAGGTCACTGAAGCGCGTCAGCGTGATCAACACCTCCGCGCCGGAATCGCGCACCTGGCGGACGATCTCGGCCTCCTCGGCCACCGGGCTGGTGAACACCACCACCGCGCCCGCCTTCAAGGCCCCATAGTAGGCGATCACCGCCTGCGGCAGGTTAGGCAGGAGCAGCATGACACGGTCGCCCTTATCCACGCCGAGCGCGCGCAGCGCGTTGGCGCAACGGTCGGCCAGCCGGTTGAGTTGCGCGTAGCTCAGGCGCATGCCCTCATAGTAAATCGCCGGACGGTTAGGCAGGCGGCGGGCCGCGCCGGAGAGGAAACGGTGCAGCGCCCGCATGGGGATAGCAATGGTCGGCGGCACACCCTGATCGTAGTGCACCAGCCAGGGACGCTCTTTCTTCAGACGGAGGGCGGGGGAGGAAGGGCCGACGGCTCCCGTCTTCCGTCCTCCGCCCTCCGCCAGGAAGCGCGCGATGGCCCGGTTAACCGCATCGCGCCGTTCCAGCATGACCATATGGCCAGACACGCCCACATCCACTTCCTCAGCGCCAGGGATGAGGCGAGCCACCTCTTCAAACTCGGCCTGCGCGAAGACGCGGTCGCCGTGGCCGCGGATGACCAGTGTGGGCACGCTCAGGCGCGGGAAAACGTGCAGCCCATCCCAGCGCTCAATCGCATTGGCGTGCATGGCCCTTAAGACATGGGGGGGCACGGCCATGGCACGGCGGATCACCTTGCTAAGGGGCCGAAGTACGGTCACCGGCAGGCGCAGGAGCCACCGCGCCCAGGGGTAGATGCGGAAACGCACGGCGGTGGCGACGAGGATGAGCTTTTCCACCCGGTCGGGATGGGCCAGGGCATATTCGGCGGCGATGGCCCCACCGAAGGAGTGCCCGGCCAAGACAAAGCGCGGCGGGACATGCAGCGCCCCCAGTGCGCTTTCCAGGTCGTGTAGCAGTTCGGCCATCGTGTAGGCCGAGGCGGGTTTATCTGAATGGCCGTGGCCGCGCAGGTCAAGCGCAATACAGCGGTGGGTATCAGCGAAGGCACGCACCTGGTAGCGCCACTGCGTGGCCTGACCGCCGTAGCCGTGCAGGAAGACCAGCGTCATCGGCGGCTGAGGCAGCGCATCGGGCAATGGCTGCGGCTCCACATCAATCGCACTCAGCCGCAGATGGGGCTTTTGGGAGATCACCACGTCTTCGCGGTAGAGTTCCAGGTCTATTTCCATCGCCAGCGTAGCAGCGCAACCAGGCCACCGACCAGGGCCAACACAGCCAGCGGCACCCACGTGGAAGTGCCCGAAGGGGCGAGCCTTACCTCGGCGGAGAATTGCGTCAGGGCCACCGAGGACGGCTGGCAGTTCCCCACCGGGACGCTGAGAAACTGGTTTGTGTTCAGATACACCCTGCTCTCATCAAAGCCGCCCGCCGCCCAGATGCGCCCGGCGAGGAAGGCGGCTGCCGGGCCTGAGGTAGCCACAGCGAGCGCATCGGTCATCCCCCACCTGTCGGTCACCGGATTGTAACACTCCGTCGTCTCCAGGGCGACCCCTGGAGGGGTTTGAAAGGCCGAGAGGCCGCCGTACACGTAGATATAGACGCCATCGGTGGCCATGCCGGGCGAACCGCGCCCCTGGATCATGGCCACCTTGCGCTCCCAGGTATCGCTGGCCGGGTCATAGACCTCAAATGTGGGCAGGCCGGTCAGGGTGCCGTTCCAGGCCTGCACACCCCCGGCGACGTAGATTTTGCCGTTGAGCGTGACCGCCACATTGTTCTCGCGCTGCGTGGGCATGGGCGCTTTGAGCGCCCAGGTGTTTGTGGCCGGATCGTACTCGTAGGTGGTGTCATTGGAGTAGAAATCCCCATCATCCCCGCCGATCACGTACACCTTCCCATTGGCCGCGGCGACAGCCGCTGTGGCGATGCCCTTCACTGAGGGCAAGGGCGCCAGCTCGGTCCAACTGTTCGTCAACACGTTATAACGCCACGCCCGATCGGTGGTGCTACCATCGGGCAGGTAGCCGCCGATCACGTAGATGTCCTCACCGATCGTGGCCGCCTGAATGCCGGACACCTGTATGGGTAGCGGGGTCAGAGAGACCCACTGGTTAAGCGCCGGAAAGTAGGCTTCAACGCTGCTGAAATAGCGGGATTCGTCCATTCCGCCGATGGCGTAAAAGGCGTTCTGGCCGCTGTGGGCCGCGCCCGCCATCAGCCAGCGCGGCGTGGGCATATTGGCGGCTATCCCCCAGACCAGAGGGGTCAGGGGGGCCTGACCTTGATCGGGCAGGCGCACCAGGATGGGTGGAGAGAGGCGCGGCGGTTGAGGCCGGGCGGCCTCAACGGATGGAACGGGCGCCAGCAGGGCACAAATGGCCAGCCACAGCACTCCCAACCAGCGGAGGGCGGGGCGCCACGACTGCCGCCAAAGGTGTTTGCAGCTCATGGAGCGCGCCTGTCCAGAGCCAGCCATCCCTGGTCAATGCCGGTCACCAAGCCTCCTGACCTGCTGGCTCCCATAGTTGGATTATAGCACAGAATGAGAGGCCAGATACCCCCTCTGCAGGGGTCTCGGGGCAGGCCAGTGCCCTCCCCCTGGATGGGGGAGGGGCAGGGAGGGGGTGATGGCCCCCACCCCGACCCTCCCTCACAAGAGGGGAGGGCACTTCATCGCCACGCCAATTCGTCCCTCACTTGCGCATCTTCTGTATCCCAATATACTCAATTTGGACCTGAATAGGTTATAATGGAACTGTGTCACCCACCAACGCATCTGGAATGAGCGGTCTAAGGTACTGCGTATGGAGGAGCGCATCATGCCTGAACGGTCTGGACAATCGGTGGTGCCGACACACCACACCCGGCCAGGTGAACATCCCGCCAGCAGCGATGTCCCGGCGATGGTCTACCCCTATTCCGCAGGCATTATCGGCGGGTTTGCCGGTGGGATGGCGATGGTTGTCGTCGCCATCATTTATGGTCTTCTGAGCGGCCGGGGCATCTGGTATCCGGTGAACCTGATCGCTGCAACGATCCTGCGCGATCTTCAAACCGCCCCACAAGAGGTCTTTATGCAATTCAACCTGGCGGCACTCGTCGTCGGCCTGGTGATCCACCTGATCATCTCCACCGGGCTGGGTTTCCTGTTCGCCCTGGTCCTGCCCACCCTGCCGGGCAACCCCTGGATCTGGGCGGCCATTGTCGCGCCGCTCCTGTGGATCACTGCCACTTTCCTGGGGCTGCCGCTCCTCAACCCGGTGATGGAGAAGTATATTGACTGGCCCTCGTTTATTCTCGCCCAGGTCTGCTATAGCCTGGTCCTGGGCGGGTGGATCACGCGGACGCCGAAGGTGCCGGCGCGTCGCGTGGGTTGATCGGAGTAACCTGCCCCTCTAAACGATCCCCCGCGCCACCAGCAGCCGGTCCACGACCATGGCCGCGAACAATAGCGCCAGGTAAAGCAAGGTGGCCTTATATAGCCGCCGCGCCTGGGGCCTGGTGGGCTGACGCAAGAGCTGCCAGGCCAGCGCCAGGAGCCAGGCGCCTAACGCCACTGCCGCGAGCAGGTACACCAGGCCGAACAACTGGACGGTAACCGGCAGGATGGTGAGGACGACGAGCAGGAGGGAGTAGAGCCAGATATGCCAGGCGGTCTCGGCCTCGCCGCGCACGACCGGCAGCATGGGGATGCGCGCTCGCGCGTAGTCCCTAGAGATCAGCATCGCCAGCGCCCAGGTGTGCGGCGGCGTCCAGAAGAAGATGACCGCAAACAGGTACAGCGCCCCCAGGTCAAGCGTGCCCCGCACCGCCGCCCAACCCACCAGGGGGGGAATCGCCCCCGCCACGCCGCCAATGACGACGTTCTGAGGGGTGATGCGCTTTAGCCAGAGCGTGTAGATGAACACATAGGCCAGGTAGCCCAGCGCCGCCAGGCCCGCGCTGAGCAGGTTGGCGCCAAGCGCCAGCAGCACAAAGGACAGCACCCCCAGCACCAGCCCAAAGATGAGCGCATATTGAGGCGACACGCGCCCCGCAGGCAACGGGCGCTGGCTGGTGCGGGACATCACACCGTCAATATCGCGCTCCAGGTAGTGATTGAGCGCGTTCGCGCCCCCAGCAGCCAGTGTGCCCCCCAGCATCACCACCAGGATCAGGGATAACGGGGGCAGGCCCGCCTGTGCCACGAACATCGCCGCCAGCGTGGTGGCCAGCAACAGGCTGATGATGCCCGGCTTCATCAGCGCAACGCTGTCGGCCACAATGGCGCGCAGGTGGCGTACAGCGGTCCAGCGGTTTGCAGTAAGCATATTCAGTGTACCCCAGAGGGTTGCAGGCTACCCACCTGTGGCTCGTGGCTGATGGCCGAAAGCTGGAAACTGAGCGTGGACAGCACGATCAGCCCGGCCCATACCCCTGCGGCTGCGGTCAGGTGCAGGGCGTCCAGGACAGGGGGGAAGCGCAAAAGCACGTTGGCCGCGCCCAGGATGACCTGAATGACGAAAGTCACCGCCGTCACGCTCCCCCATACCTTGAGCGCAGGCACGCCGCTGCGCCAGGCCTGGACGAGTGTGATGACGATGGCGACCCCTACCGCTGCGGCCAGATAGCGGTGGATCATGTGGATCAGGGGCAAAAGCGCGCCGGGCAGCACCTGGCCGCTGCACAGCGGCCAGCCCTGACAGGCCAGCGCTGCGCCTGTGCCCAGCACCAGCGCGCCGCTGATGATCAGAAGATAGGTCGCCAGGGCCGATCCCAGCGCCCAGCGTAATGTGGGGTGCAGATTGGGCGCCTTCCCCCCTTGCGGGGGAGGGCCAGGGTGGGGGCCATACTGCGGAACGACGCTCATCACGGCAACAATTGTCAGCAGCGCCAGGAGCAGCATGGCGTTCCCCAGGTGGATAGCCACCACTGTTGGCGGTAGCTCCAGCAACACAGTGACGCCGCCCAGGATGATCTGCACAAACAACACCGGCACGGCCAGCAGCGCTGGCGCCACAATCCAGCGCTGCTGGCGATAATACCGCCAGGCGAGGACCGCGCTGGCGATCACCAATAGCGTGACCACGCCCGAGACGGCGCGGTGGGTGAACTCAATCAGGGTCGCGCCGTGCAGCGGCGGCATGATCTTGCCGTGGCACAGCGGCCAGTCCGGACAACCCAGGCCGGAGCCGCTGGCCCGCACCGCCGCGCCCAGGCCGATCAGCCCATAGGTGGCCACTGCCGTGGCTATAGCCAGCCAGCGATAGGAAGCCACACCGTTCACGGTGTGGCTGGCCATCCGTGCCCTCTGCCCGCTACTCATAGGCCAGCTCGGTCTCCGCGGTGATGCGCGGATGGCGCTTATCCCACAGCGGGCGGCGGCTGTGCACGACGGGGATGGTCTCAAAATTGTAGGGCGGCGGCGGTGAAGATATGGCCCACTCCAGGGTATGGCCCTCCCAGGGGTCCGGCCCGGCAATTGCGCCGCGCCTGAGCACGATGCTGACCACGAAGTTAACCACGAACACCAGGACCGCCAGGCCGACCAGGAACGCGCCGATGGTGGAGATCAGGTTCCACAGGTCCCAGCCCAGGCCGCTGCCATAGGTGTAAATGCGGCGCGGCATCCCCAGCAGGCCCAGCAGATGGAAGGGGAAAAACGTCAGGTTGAAGCCCAGCAGCATCAGCCAGAGGTGCAGCCTGCCCAGCCGCTCGTCCAGCAGCCGCCCACTCATCTTGGGTAGCCAGTAATACAGCCCGGCGAAGATGCCGAATACGCTACCGCCGAAGAGCACGTAATGCAGATGGCCGACAACAAAGTACGTGTCGGTCACCTGCCAGTCAAAGGGCACGATCGCCAGCATCACGCCGGTGATGCCGCCGATGATGAACATGGAGAGAAAGCCAATAGCGAAGTACAGCGGCGCCTTCATATTAAGCGAACCGCCCCACATCGTGGCGATCCAATTGAAGATCTTCACGCCGGTGGGGACGGCAATAGTCATGCTGGCGATCATGAAGAAGGTGTTCACGCCCTGGCTGATGCCGGTGGCGAACATATGATGGGCCCAGACCAGGAAGCCCAGGAAGCCGATGGCCACACTTGACCAGGCCACGAAGCTATAGCCAAAGATGGGCTTGCGCGAGAACACGGGCAACACCTCGGAGATGATGCCCATCGCTGGCAAGATCATGATGTACACCGCCGGGTGCGAGTAGAACCAGAACAGGTGCTGCCAGAGTAGCGGGTCGCCCCCCTGCTCAAGCGCGAAGAAACCCGTCCCGAACTGCCGGTCCAGCAGCAAGGTGATCAGGCCGACGGTCAGCATGGGCGTGGCGAACAGCACCATGATAGAGGTGACCACGGTGGCCCACACGAACAGGGGCAGGCGGTTTATGGTCATGCCCGGCGCACGCAGCCGCCAGACGGTCACCAGGAAGTTGATCGCGCCCATGATGGAGGAGGCGCCCAGCAGGAGCAACCCCACGATCCACAGGTCAATGCCCCGATTGGCGGAGAAGCGCAACTCAGAGAGGGGCGTATAACCGGTCCAGCCCGCCGCAGCCACGTCGCCGGTGATGAAGCCGCTGTACATCACCAGGCCAGCGAACAGGATCAGCCAGTAGCCCAGCGCGTTCAGGCGCGGGAAGGCCATATCACGCGCCCCGATCATCAGCGGCACGAAGTAGTTCGCCAGGCCCACGGTGATGGGGATGACGAACAGGAAGATCATGGTTGTGCCGTGCATGGTGAAGAGCTGGTTATACAGCTCCGGGGAGAGGATTTTCAGGTTGGATTGGGTGAGCTGCACGCGCATGATCAGCGCCATCAGGCCGCCCAGCAGGAAAAAGGTGAACGCCGTGCTGGTGTACAGGATGCCAATGCGCTTATGGTCTACGGTGGTGATCCAGCTCATGATCCCCGTCTGGGGGACCTGCCTTGTCAGAGGGAGTGCCTCTGTGATTGTTGCCATCTATCCTCCTTATGTTAGCTTTCAGCCTTTGAATCAGCGCCGTAAGTATACACCGGTCACTTCCATCCCCGTCCTGGTCAGGTTGTTATGCTATATAATTGGACAATAGACCAGGGTCATGGGCAAATACCAACTGACCGCTGATAACTGAAAGCGAATCGCTATTTCAGGCTCAACAAATACGCCACGATGTCGTTAATCTGCTCTTCGCTCAGGCTCACCTTGGGCATGAGCGTCTCCGGCTTGAGGGCCTGGGGATCGCGGATCCAGGCCGCCAGATTCTCCGGCGTGGTCTCAAAGCTGGCGCCGGCAAACGTGCGGCGGCTGGCGAAGTGCGTCAGGTTGGGGCCGATCTTGCCCTGCGCCGGTGTGCCCGCAATGGTGTGACAGCCGATGCAGGCGCTGCTCATGAAGGCCTGCTGGCCGCGCTGGGCGGCATCGCCTGAGGGCGGGGCTGCCACTGCCTTCTGGCTTTCCACCCATTGCTGGAACTCCTCCGGCGGGCTGGCCACGACCTCAATGCGCATCTGCGCGTGTTGCGGGCCGCAGAATTCAGCGCACTGGCCGTGATACCGGCCCGGCCGCATCGCCTGAATCGCGGTGACGTTCGTGCGGCCCGGGATCGCGTCAGTCTTCCCGCCCAGCTCCGGCACCCAGAAGCTGTGGATCACGTCCGCGCTCCCAATCTTGAGCCTGACCATCTCGCCGACGGGGATATGCAATTCGTTCGCTGTAGTGATCCCCAGGTCGGGGTAGCGGAACTCCCACCACCATTGGTGGCCGATGACCTCCACATTGACCGTCCCAGAGGGGATCTGGTAGAGGCTCCTCATGCTGCGCAGGGTCAACAGCATGAGCACCGCGACGATGATCGCCGGGGCAATTGTCCAGGCGACCTCCACCGGCGTGCTGCCGTGGAGCTGCACAGGCACTTCATCGGGGTGCTGTCTCCGGAAACGGATGACAGAGTAGACCAGCAGCCCTTCAACAATCACGAACACGCCCACCGCGATCCAAAACACAATGGCATACAGGTCACGGATGATCGTCGCCTCGGTGGAGGCCGGGGTCAGGGGGGAAGGCGGGCCCGCAAAGGCGGTAGCTGTCGGGATCAACAGGGCGATGGCGAGCGAAACAACGCTCAGCCAGCGGCGATAGCGCACGATATGACCTTGAGCCAACATGAGACTCCTTACACGGATGTTGCCCTGTAAAATATATCACAAGCGCAGGTGAAAGTCAACTAAAACGATAGGATTGGGTAAATTTTCGGATGGACAAGCGCCAGCGGATGGCCAACGACTTCACTGATAGCGCAACTCGCGCCCGTCCAGGGAGATCACCTGGAACCAGGAGTTCCCCGGCTTGAGGGGGAGGGGGTTGCCGTTCTGGTCCACAAAGGTGAGCATATCCTCCCGCCGCCAGCGCACCCACTTGCCTTCATACACCTTACCATCGCGGAAGATGCGCACCGGCCCCTCGCCCCAGATTTGAATCTGGATGGAATAGTGGCCGCCGCCAAAGGTATCCTCCAGAATGTCTGTCTCCACATGGTTGGCCCAGATGACAATCACGTTGGCGGCGGAGAGTTGCTCACCGGTGAGCGCGTCGGTATGGGGCACACCATCATTCCAGCGCAAATAACGCCCGCTGGCGGCATCGTAGCGCCACAACGCGGTCGTCGCCCGGTAGGCGATGGTGATCTCGCTGGCGGGCTGGCCGCCGGGGGGCGCCGCCTGCATGAAGGCCATCCCCTTCAGGGCCTGGCGGCCATTCAAACCGCGCTCATCCAGCTCCTTCCACAGGGCCCCGGTGCTGGTGAACATGGTGTGCTCAATGGGCTTGCCATTGGGGATGCGCACAAACACCGGCGCCCCCACGCCGAAATCAGGTGAGATCGCCCGCTCAAAGAAATCGGACTCGCGGATCTTCTGCTTGACGCCTGCGCTCGCGCCTGAGAAGGCCAGCGCCGCCTGGTACATGGCCGGGATCTCCAGGTCAATCAGCCGGGCGCTGCGCACCGAGCCAACGCGCTCCACATCGCTGTCCAGGAAGACCGCAGTAAAGCGCGTGACGCCCCCCTCGGCGTAGTGCTCATAGACCAGATCAGCGAAGCTCAACCCGGCCTGAGGGCGGACAATGGGCGGCGAGTTGGACACCTTGATCGCCAGCGGTCGCCGCTCCAGCTTAGCCGGGTCGTCCACCTTCTCACCAGTGAGTGGGTTGACATCGGGCGGAAACTCGGTTATCAGCCCGAAGGGCGTCGGGGTAAGGGTAGGCGTCGCGGTCGGCGTCGGGGTAGCCGTTGCCTGAGGGCGGGGCGTATTCGTGGGGATCGGCCGAACGACTGTGTTAGTCGGTACAACGGGGGTCGGCGTCGCTGCCTGTCCCCCCTGGCAGCCAGCCAACACCAGGGCACCGATCAGCAATAGGAGACCAAACCGGGTGGGAGCCCGGTACTGGGTGGGAGTCTGCATCTGCATCCGTTCTCTTTGAACCGCAGCGTTTACGCTGCAACCGGGCTGAAGCCCGGTACTGGGTGGGCACGCCCCACCCTTTATGCCCCACCGTTTACGGTGGGGCATCCCCACTGCTCCCATCCGCTACTCCCCTTCCTTCTCCGCGATCTCCTTCAAGATGACGTCGGCGACAGCGCCGGGCGTGAGGATCCATTTGTCCTTATGCAGGCTGCGGGCGATTCTGAGGATCTTAGGAAGGGGGGATTTGTCGGTAAACACAGCGCGGCGGACCTCGCGCACGAATTCATCCGCAGCCCACCGCCTGGGGGGCACCTCGTACTTTTGGGCCGAGGCCCAAACCCAGTTCTCCTCCAACAGGCGATCAAGCTGCGCCATCACACTGCGCTGCCGTGCCTGCTCCACTGACCCGGTGTGCGCGCGCGGCGAAGATGGCTGCTCCTCCGCTGCGGTCTGGGCTGAGCGCGCGGCTTTTGTGCGCGTGGGCTTCTTCGTTGTGCCCTTGCCCGATGCCGCCTGGGTCCGTGTGCTGCTGCGCCTGGGTGGTGTGATCCCCCTGGCCCGGCGCTCCATCTCTTGACTGATGTATTCGGCCACCCGTTGCGGCGAGGCGATGTCTTTGGCCTTGACCTTTTGCATCGCCGCCACAATCAGTTCAGTCGGCACCGGCGCACCGACCAGGTCCTGAACGCGTTGCGCAAACGCGGCAGCCTGCTCCTCTGAGCAACGCAAGAGCTGTGCGATCGTCTTCTGTTCTGCTGCCATCCATGTGCTCCTTTTTTATTTTACTAAATCATCGTCGTCCCACCTGGCGCAACACCGCCAAGATCTCCTCCCCATATTGCTCGCGCCGCCAGGGGCCCAACTCCTCAATCCTGGCCAGCTCATCCAGAGAGGAAGGCGCCTGGCGGGCCAGGGTCCACAGCGCCTCGCGGGGGAGGATCACATCGGATTCCACGCCGCGCTCCTGGGCCCGGCGCTTGCGCCATTCACGCAGGGCGTCATAGCGCGCCAGGATCACATCATCTATCCGCTGGTTGCGGCGCGGCGGCTGGGGGGGTGGCGCTTCCAGCCCCCGCGCGATAGCCTCCAACAACCCCCGCCCATAGCGCCGCACCTGGTATGGGGATAGGCCCCCTTCTGTCCCCAGCGCCTCGTGCCGGCGCGGTTGCGCTTTGGCCAGCCTGAGCAGCGTGTGATCACCGATCACCTTAAACGGTGGCCGGTTCTGGGCCTGCGCCTGGGCCTCGCGGAAGAGATAAAGTTCGCGCAGGACCGCCAGCTCGCGCCCGCTCAGCTTCTGCGCGCCAGGGATACGCCAGAAGCCCTCCGGGTCAAACGCCTCGTTGCGCCCCAACGCCGGGGCAGTGGCGGCGAGCCGTGCGAACTCCTCGCGGGCCTCCTCCAGCCGGCCCGCCGCCGCCAATTCGCGGACCAGGATGTCGCGCAGGGGCAGCAGGTAATGCGTGTCCAGCCGGGCATAGGCAAGTTGTTCCGGGGAAAGCGGGCGGCGGCCCCAATCGGCGCGCTGCCAGCGCTTATCCAGCCGCACGCCGAAATGCTTCTCCAGGATCGGGCTCAGGCCGAACTGCCGCCAGCCGAGGATGCGCGCAGCCACCATCGTGTCAAACAGGTTGACCACTTCAAAATTGAAGTCGCGCTTCAGGCCCAACAGGTCATATTCGGCGGCATGAAACACCTTCTCTACGGCCGGGTCCGCCATGACCGCGCCCAGGGGCGCCAGGGCCTGCTCCGGCGGCCTGGCGGAATTGGCTAGCGCCAGCGGGTCAATGATAAAGTCCTCGTGGCGCGTAGAGACCTGGATCAGGCAGACGCGCTCGTAGTAAACGTACAGGCTGTTGGATTCCGTGTCCACAGCGATCTGGGGCTCGTGGCGCAGGCGTGCTGCCAGGGCGTCCAATTCAGATGATGTGGCGATAATCGTTGGAGGCAACACCGGTCCCTCGCCCGTGTGCTTACCCCAAATATCCCAGACTGCGCAATCGCGCTTCCACCTCGGCTTCCTCCTGCGCGGTCAGGCTGTTCATCTCCCCTGGCAGGGCAGCGGGAGACAGGGCCCGGTTCACAGCGCGCGGTTCGGTGAAGGCGTCCACCAGGGGACGGCCATCCATGTGATCGGGCACGGGCAGGCCCATCAGCCATAGGACCGTCGGCGCCAGGTCCACAATCCGCGCCCCCTCCACCACGTACCCCGGTCGCACACCCGGCCCCCAGGCCAGGAAGATGCCCTCCCGGCGGTGGCAGCCCGAATCGCCGCGGATCTGCCGCGTGATGATCTTGCCATCCATGGCGAAGAGCGGGAAGGCAATGCAGCGGTAGCCATCCAGGACGACGTGCAGGTCCGGGCCGAGATGGGCATAGGGGCCATGCGCCACCTCTTCCCCGGGGATCACGCGCTCCAGGAGCGGGCGCCCGGTGTGCGGATCGCGCAGCGTCTCCAGCGCCGCAATCACGCGCTGCCGGACATCCTCCACCTGATGCGGCTCCACGATGCCCTGTGGCTCACGGCCTTTCCGGTTGATATAGATCTGGCCGACGTGCCCCATAGCATAGGCCAGCGTGCGCGACCAGTCCACATCCTCAAACGATAGGAAGCGGTCCACCATCTTATCGCGGGCCTGCTTGGAGACACGCCAGACGATATTCTGTAACCCCAGGCGCTTCAAGAGATCATAGGCGGCAAGCGGCGTCAGCCCCCAGCGGAACAGCCCGGCCTTCAGCCGCACCCAGGCGTTTGGCTTCAGGCGCAACAGCCCGGCCTGGAGCAGCAGGTTATTCAGGTTGACCACGCGGTGCAGCGGGCCAAAGCCATGATCGGACATGATCAGAACGGTTGTATCCTGATCCAGGTGGTTCAGGAATTGTGCCAGGGCCTCATCGGCGCGGCGGTACAGGTCGCGGATGGCGGTTTTATAGGGGCTGGCCGGGTCATGGCGCGGGTGGGTCTCGTCCATCGCCGCCCACAGGGCGTGCTGGGCCACATCCAGCGCCAGAAAATGCACCATAAAGAAGTCCCAGGGCTCATCCTGCATCAACCGCAGGGCATAGCGCGTTTGCCGCTCCATCAGGTTGTGCAGGTCGGCGATGAAGGCCGCCTGGTTGCCCGGTTTGTACTGCACATTGGGCGTGATACGGTACAGGCCGAGTTCCCCCTCATAGCGGGCCAGGAAGCCAGGCGGATAGGCGATCTCGCTGCGCGGCGGTGCGAGCAGCCCGGCGACCAGGAAGCCATTGACGCGCGGCGGCGGGTAGGTCACCGGCACGTTGAGCACGCCGATGCGCTTGCCAGCGGCGGAGAGCAGTTCCCATAGGGTCGGGCTGCGGATGGAGGTGTAGTTCACCAGGTTGAAACGGCCCTGACGGGCCTGGATAAAGTCAAACACGCCGTGCTTGCCGGGGTTCACGCCCGTCATGAACGACGGCCAGGCGGGCGAGGTCACCGGTGGCAGGGTGGACTCCAGCGGGCCATGAGCGCCTTCCGCAAGCAGGCGGGCCAGCGTGGGCAGGTGCCCGGCCTGCGCCCAGGGTGTGATCAGGTCCCACGTGGCCCCATCCAGGCCCAGGACGAATACGCGCCGGGTCACTCCAGGACTTCTCCCCCAGCCCCTCCCCTACGAGGAGAGGGGAGCTCAACCTCTCCCCCGGCCCCCACCTTCTCAGAGAACCCAGGAGCGGGCTTCAGCCCGGTTGCCGGGGGGGTAGATTCGGCGGTTTCAACCGCACGGATGGCATAGATCGGCTTGCCCTGGCTCTCGTGATAGGTGCGGATGATCAGTTCACCCAGCAGGCCCATGGTGACGAGCTGCACGCCGACGACGACGAGCAGGATGCCGAGGAGCAGTAAGGGCCGGTTGCCGATGCTCTCGTGGAAGACCAGCTTCAGGACGGAAAGGTAGGCCGCGATGCCAAACCCTGCCAGGAAAGCCAGCAGCCCCATGCCACCGAACAGTTGCATCGGGCGGGCGGCATAGTTGAGCAGGAAGCTCACCGTCACCAGGTCCAGGAGCACCTTCAGCGTGCGCGACAGGCCATACTTGGACCTGCCGTGCTCGCGTGGCCGGTGGTTGACCGGCACTTCGGCGATGCGCACACCCATCCAGCTCGCCAGCGCCGGGATGAAGCGGTGCAACTCGCCATACAGGTGGATACCCTTCACCACCTCGGCGCGATAGGCTTTGAGCGAGCAGCCGTAGTCGTGCAGGCGCACGTCGGTGACCTGGGCGATCAGCCGGTTGGCCAGGAGCGAGGGCAGACGGCGGGTGAAGAACTTGTCCTTCCGATTATAGCGCCAGCCGCTGACGATGTCATAGCCCTCGTCCATGCGCGCCAACAGGCGGGGGATGTCGGCGGGGTCGTTCTGACCATCGGCGTCCAGCGTGACGATGACCTGTCCCCGCGCCAGGTCAAACCCGGCGGAGAAGGCCGCCGTCTGGCCGAAGTTGCGCCGCAGCCGCACGATGATCAGGTTAGGCTCATCTCTCTGGATGCGCCGTAGCACCGGGACACTTTCATCCTGGCTGCCATCGTCCACCGCCAGGATCTCGTATGGGACGCCCAGCCCGCGCAGCACCGGGACAAGCTCCTCAAACAGGCCCGGCAGCGCCCCGGCCTCATTGTAGATCGGCAGAACGACGGACAGATAGGGATGGACCTCCATCATGGAGGCTCCCGCGCCATCACGCCACATAGCCCAAATCCCTCAAGCGATCCATCACCTGGTCGTGCTCTTCAGCGGTATAGTCCTCACGGCCGTCGCTGGTTCTTTCCTCCGGCCCCTCCTCCGCCAGGGGAGGGGAGAGGCGTTGCACCGGATGGGCAGCCAGATACGCCGGTGTGAAGGCAGCGGTGAGCGGCTGGCCGTCCATCGTAGCCGGAATGGGCAAATTGAGCGCATAGAGCACGGTGGGCGCGATGTCCATAATATTGGCGCCCTGGAGCGTCGTGCCGGGGGCGATCCCCGGCCCATGCAACACGACAATGCCCTCCATCTGGTGGTGGCCGGTCTGGCCGATGCTGGGCTCAATCAGCCGGTTTGAGCCAAAATCAGCGTGGCCGAACGAGACGTATTTCGCCCGGTCGGTGTGCAGGATGATGTCGGGCGCCTGGCGCAGGCGCGGGCCGTGATAGATCTCCTCGCGCTTGTAGGCGGCGCGGATCACCGCCTCGCCGGTCTGCGGATCGCGCAGCGCCAGCGCCGCCGCGATAATGCGGTCACGCAACCGTTCGTATTCCTCGCCCGGTGCGACAATGCCCTGCGGTCGTTCGCCCTTCACGTTGATGTAAATCTGCCCGAAATTACCGACGGCGAAAGCCCGCGTCCGGTTCCAGTCCACGTCGTCAAAGGACAGGAACAATCGCCGCAGTAGGCCCCGCCCCCGCCCGCGCTTGACGTTCTTGCGTAGCCGCCCCAACCGCAGCAGGTTGACCAGGCGCAGCGCGTTGACCGGCGTCACCCCGGCGCGGAAGAGCGCCCGCTTCACCAGGCTCCAGGGGGTGCGCTTGAAATGGAGCAGGCCCTGGGATGCCAGCCAGTTATTGACGTGGAAGAATTTGTGAAACGCGCCCCCGCCGTGGTCGGACATGAGCACGACGAAGGCATCCGGCGGGGCCTCGGCCACAATACGGCCTACCAGCGCGTCAATCTCCTGGTAGTAACGCAGGATCGCCGGGCCGAACCCGGCGGCCAGCGCTGCGTCGTGGCGCGGGTGGGTCGGATCAAGCAGATGCCAGACCTCATGCTGGACGGTGTCGGTCGTCTTGAACACGAAGGCAAACAGGTCCCAGGGTTTGTGGCGCATGAGGTACAGGACCGCCTCGGTGCGCTCGCGCTCAAAGCGCAGCATGTCCTCCAGGAAGCGCCCCACATGGCGCGAGCGGTTGCCCTCAAACTCGTGCAGCGGGAATGGCCCCACCGCACGGCGCAGCTCCTCCTTCAGCTCCGGCGGGTAGGTGTACGGGCTGGCCTGGTTGGGGACCAGGAAGCCGCACACAGTGAAGCCCTGGATCGGCTGGGGCGGATAGGTGATGGGGACGCTGACCAGCCCCACCTGGCCGCCCGCCGCCTCAATGACGCTCCAGAACGGCGGGGCGCCACGCAAGGTGACATTGACGACGCCGATCTCGGTGCTGCCCGGCTTGGGGAAGACAAAGTCAAACACGCCGTGCACGCCGGGGTTGGCGCCGGTAGCAAATGAGACCCAGGCCGAGGCCGAGACCGGCGGGATCGTTGTCATGAGCGGGCCGTGCGCCCCCTCGCGGACGAGCCGGGCCAACACCGGCAGGTGGCCAGCCTGAACCCAGGGCATGAGCAGGTCCCAGGTGGCCCCATCCAGGCCGATGATCAGGGCTTTGCGCGGGAGGGTCATAGCTCTCCCCCTTCCCCTCCCCACCTCTCCCCCGATCCCTCCCCGGATAGGGGAGGGAAGTAAGAGGAAGGGAGAGGCGTAACGAATTGCCCCTCTCCCCCTCTCCCCCTCTCTCCCACAGGGGGAGAGGGGGCACGGTATGCCCTGCCCTGGCGGGGGGTGAGGGGGAGGCCTCGCAGGTTGCCGACCACATACAGCCCACCGCCCAGGAGGCCAGCCGCCAGCCGCAGCGCCTGATAGGCCAGGGACATGGCAATAGCCTGCGCCGGGCTGACGCCCAGCGGCACGAACACCACCTGATAGGCGCCTTCGCGCACGCCGAAGCCGTTGATAGAGGGCAGCAGCATCGCCAGCGAGATAAACGGGCTGGCGAGCAGGAACGTGTTGAAGGGCAGGAAGACACCCAGCGCCTGGCCAATGAGCCAGTAAACCACAACGTTAGAGAAAGCAAAGGGCAGCGAAATGCCCAAGGCCAGGATGAAGCCGCGCCCCCCTTGAGCGGCGAACTCGGCGTGCAGCGCGCGGATAGGGCGGCTCCCCACCAGCGGCTGAAGCAGCGGCAGCCTGCGCCCCAGCCAGGCCAGCCAGCCAGGCTGGAGCAACAGCCAGGTGGCCAGGGCGATGCTTAGCGCCGTGACGAGTGCGATGCCCCCCAACGCCGATGTGATCGCCATCGCACCAAACGGCAACGCCACCAGCGCCAGGAGGGCCGCGCCCAATAGCCCCATGAGCCGCTCGCTCACCACCGTGCTCACCGCTGTTGTGGCCCGCGTGTCGCGGCGCAGTTCAGCGGCTTTGACCACATCACCACCCATGCCGGTCGGCAGGAAGTTGTTGAAGAACAGGCCCACCAGGTAGAGGTAAACCAGCCGCGCCAGGGGCACCGGCTGGTTAAGGGTATCCAGGAGCACGCGCCAGCGGTAGGCGCGGATGGCGACGCCCAGCAGAAAGCCGGCGAAAGCCAGCCCGATGAGCGGCAGACCAGCGCCGGCCAGATGTTCCCAGATATTTTTTGGCCCTGCCTGGCTGATCAGCGCGATCAGCAGGGCTGCGCTGACCGCAGCCTTGAGAAGCGTCCCCAGCGGTCGTTTCACAAATCCGCCCACCCGATGGTGTTTGGCCCGACCTGGAGGGCCGGGCCCAGATAAACATTATAACACGTTTGGCGGATTGTGGGAAAACTACGGCCTCACCTCCCACGTCCCCAGGGCCACCGTCGGGCTGAGCTGCGCCAACTGGGGGTCCAGCAGGGGCAGCGGCGCCTGGGTGAAGGCATCGTAAACGATCAGCCGGGCAGTCGCAGCGCCGGGCGCGGCATCCTCCGGGATGTGGAATGCATGGGGGTCGTGGACCGCGGCGCCCCACACCCATTTGAGCGTGGGGATCGCGCCCAGTGCGGGCACGCTGTCATCCTGCGCCTGCCAGCTCCCCTCCGGCCCGATCAGGTTGACCGAGACGACGCGGTCGCGCAGCCCAGGCCGCCTGGCCCAAAACTCCGGGACGATGACCAGGGTGCTGCCTGGCCTGGCACTGCCCCGGGGCTGGCTGGACGTGCCCGCCAGGATCAGGTCGCCTCCCAGAGGGATATAGCGCTCGCCGGGGAGAGGCAGGGGGAGGCGAACAGGCTCGTAGTGGAGCACCCCCCAGGGGCCGACCCAGGGCCGGCCAGTACTTACACCCTCCCTGAGAAGAGCGCCGCTCTCATCTACCACCGTAAGGCGATCCCCTGTCGTGCGGTCTACCCAATGCAGATAGGTGCGTGGCGCGCCCGCCCGTCCGCTGTCGTAGTCCACGCCGACCAGGGTATCCCCACCCACAAAGGGGATGGTCAGCGGGTGGTGGGTGAGCGGCGGCCAGCGGCCCGGCTTCACACGGACCGTGGAGAGCATGAGCATGTCGCGGCCATCGGCCAGCGTGAGACGTGCCGTGCCCCCCTCCGGCCTGGCGGTATAGACCCCCAGGGCCAGGCGCAGGCTGTGTTGTGGGCCGCTCGCAGGCAGGGCCCAGGGAACGGTGAGGACGTAACGGTCAAGGATGATCTCGCCGGGTTGAGAGCGGGAAGTGGGCAACCTCTGGTCGCTTTGCGCCAGCGGGGGGCCTTCCGGGCCGATCAGATGGACGAAGGCGCTGTAATCGCGGTCAAGTTCGGCCAGCGGCTGCCAGGCCAGCGTGAGCACCACCTGGCCGCCCGCCTCAGCCTGATCTGAATCCAGCCGATAACCCAAGAGGCGGATCTTGCCCTCAAAATCAAGATGCAGTGGGATGAGGTCCGCTGGCAGGTCAAAGCGCGGCCTATCGCGCACCAGGAATGCCTCGCCCAGCGGTTCAAAGCGGTAGGGTCTGGCACCGAACTCAGCGGCATAAAACTGGGTGACGATCACCGGTCGGCCTGTCGCCATAGCCTCATCCAGGCGGCGGGCCCAGGTCTGGGCAATCGGCTCAGCGCCTTCAGGGAAGATATAGCGGACCTCCACATCACGCCGCTGCCCCTCAATCTCTTGCAGGTACCACATCGGCGTAGCCCAATGCCAGTTGGACAGGATGATCGCCTCTGCTGGGGCCTGTTGCAGGAGTGTCTGGGCGTAGTCGCGGGTATCGTGGTCACCCGCCAGCCAGCGATAACTGGGCAGGTTGCGCCCCCCAAGCGCGATGCCCGCCAGCAGCACCGTAGCGCCTATCGCCCGGAAGGCCACGTCAGCACCCATCAGCCAGCTCACAGCGCTCCCAGCGAGGACGGCCAGAGCGACATAGGCCGGGAACATATACTCAACCGTCTGAGGTGCGCGGTAGGTGATGGCCACGAAGCTGTGCAGCGCCGTCCCACCGGCCAGGAGCAGGAACAGGCGCCAGTCGCGCACCAGGAGGAGCACAGCCCCCAGCGCCATTGCCAGAAGCAGGGGGAGATTGAATTCAAACAGCAGGATGGTGCCCAGCACCGGCAGCCGCCCGGCCAATAGATCGGGTCGGGCGAAGGCAAACATGTCGCCAGCAAAGCCCCGCGCCAGCACGTGCGCCCAAAAGCCCTGCCAGCTGGCCAGGTCAGGGGGCGCCAGGGGTGCCCCCTGCGCGCCCCGGATGGGCAGGTACAGGAAAACCAGGGCGGGCAGTGCGGCCAGACCGATCAGCCTGGCCCAGCGGCGGGGCTGGCGCCATAGCCCCCTCTCGGTGAGGAGCAGGTAGAGCACAAAAACCAGCCCAAAGAAGGCCAGCGAGGCGTGATGCGTCAGGCCCAGGCCCAGGGAAAGCGCGAACAGCCCCCAGCGGCGTGCCATCAGGGCGTATAGACACAGCGCCGTAAACAACCCGGTCAGGCTACGGACATTTGCTGTCGTGCTCTGTGCCCAAAAGGTGGTGGCGGCCCCCAAGGCCAGGGCCGCGGCTATCGCGCCGTAGAAGGCACCCTGGGCCTGCATCAGGCCAGCGCAGATGCGGCGCACGGTTGCACTCACCAGCGCCAGCGTCAGCGCCCCGCTAACCGCCGAGAGCAGGTTGAGCTGGTAGGCCGGGTTGCCGATAGGGAGAAGGGTGAACAGGCGGCCCAGGAGCATATAGAGCGGGTAGCCAGGGGGATGGGGCACGCCCAGCAGTGGGGCCGCCAGTTGGAACTCGCCGCTATCTGCCGGGAGCACATCCGGCGCCAGCGTCCCCACGTAAACGATCAGCGCGCTGAGAAACAGAGCCGCATCTAGCGGGCGGAGGATGGGGGACTGCGGAAGCCAGGCTTTCGCAGTCCAGGGCGAACGACCGACTCCCCCATCGGGCACAAAGCGCCCGGCGAGGGCTGTCACCGCCGCCACAAACCCGCTCCCCACCGCGACGGCGGGAGCCAGACGAGGCCAGAGGACATAGATGAGCAGCACCCAGGCTGGCGTCATGTCCAGGCCGCGCTGGACCGCCCGGCGGCCCAAGAGCCCCCCACCGGCTATGCCCAAAAGCGCCAGGATCAGGGGGGCGGCGCTGCCCCATTCGCCCCGCAGTGCCTCGGCCAAAACGCGGGCCACGTATAGCCCCAGGGCCAGCGCGGGGCCATAAGACCTCAGAAAGGACGGAGGATGGAGGGCGGAGGGCAGAGGATTCGGTTTTCCCCCTTCCGTCCTTTGTCGGGCGCGTAGCGCCCATTCAGTTCTCCGTCCCTCAGAAGGCTTCATCCCAGGGTAGGGCCTGGCGCGATTGTATGCGCAATTTGACCATTGATCAAGAGAGTACCCCCACCCAGTACCAGGCTTCAGCCTGGTTGGGAGGGGGACTATTCCCTCCCCCATCCAGGGGGAGGGCCGGGGAGGGGTGGCGAACGAACGAGGAAGGGGGGTAAAATGCAGGGGCGGCGTGGCAGGAACATCAGGTCAGGGCATAACGTCTTATCCAGTAGTCAGACGAAGTGGAGGCTATAGATGAACAGGACGGTTTATCTGACGACTGAACCACACCGTAAACGGTGTGGCCTGTACCGCTGGCTACCGGCTACTAAAGGAGCGGCCATCTTGCTGGCACTGCTGGCGCTGACGGCCTGCGGCGGCCCGATCGCTCCCCCCGTTTCCCCACAGCCAACAGAGACGCCACAACCGCTTCCGACGCCAACGGCGACGCGCCAGCCACCCACCACCGCCCCTCCACCCACTTCCACCGCGTCCCCGACAATGCCGCCCACAAGCGCCCCGCCAGTGCTCCCGCCGGGCGTCGCCACGCCCCCCATCCCCCTGCCGGAGGGCTTCCCTATCCTGCCGGAGGCCCAGTTCGTGGCCTACCAGCCGGCCTATGATCCTTGCCTGACCGGGGAGCGGGATTGTGCGCCGGGGCGCACCGTGTTTGAGGTCTGGCACTATGACGTGCCCCTGCCAGCATCCCAGATGGGGCCGGTCCCACCTCATATCCTGGTTGCCCAGCGCTACACCGACCTGCTTAAGGGGGCGGGCTATGCGGTCCAGAGCCAGACCAGCCCGGACACGATGTTGCTGATCGTGAACGGGTTCTCCGAAGCGCCTGTGGCCTATGCCGAGATCGTGGTGGGCCCGCCTGCGAGCGACCACAAGCTACCAGACACGCTATGGGTGGGGCTGCGCATCTCGCTGACACGGCAGAAGTAGGGGCGGGGCGCCGTCTCGCCCTTAGAGTCACGCTGTGCCCTGCCCCTACTCCCGCGTCTCGCGCGTCAGGCGGTGCGCCAGGAGGATGGGGATAAACGTCACGGCGATGACGAAGAGGGCCACGACATTCGTCACCGGAGGTTGACTGTTTCGGCAAACAGGAGTATTATATAAATACCGAAACGGAAAGAAATTGGTGGTATCATGCACGAATTAGACGATATTGACCTGAAGATCATTGACCTGCTTATGGAGGATGGGCGGATGCCCTCAGCGGACATTGCCCGCCGCATCGGCGACATCTCCGAACGCTCCGTCCGTTACCGTATTGAGCGCCTGATCCGCCAGGGGATTATCCGCGTGAGCGCGATCGCGAACCCCCAGGCCCTGGGCTTCACGGTGGTGGCCGATGTGTTCATTGAGGTTGAGCCAGGGGAGGTGTTGGAGGTGGCCCGCAGGCTGGCCGAATACGAGAACGTGAGCTACGTGGCCTGCGCCACCGGCGAACGTGACATCAGCATCCAGATCGTCGCCCGCAACAACACCGAGTTGTACACGTTTGTCACAGAAGTGATCGGCCACGTGCCGGGCGTGAGGAAGACCACCACCTCCATTGTGCCCATCATTCTAAAGGACGTGTACCACTGGCGTATCCCCGCCTCCCTCGCGCTTCCGGCCAGGCCGATGGCCGGGGATGGGCGAGAGACACCTGAAAGGATTGAGCCATGACCCGCTCGCTGGAAGAGGCGCTGGCTTACGCGCAACGCTGGCTGGAGATCATCCACAAGCCGCAACTTTCCCAGGACGAGGCCCGGCAGATCATTGAGGAGAGCAAGGCCAATTTCGCCCAACACTTCAACAAGGGCTGGCTGGACTACCGCAAGAGCGTGACAGAGGCAGGGGACTGGGCCGCCACAGAGTGGCGGGGGAGCGGCGCGCTGTTCTACGATGTCCTGGGCCGGGAGTACATTGACTGCCTGGGGGGCTACGGCCTGCTGGACCTGGGCTGGTCGCACCCAGAGGTGGTCAGCGCTGTGCGCGCCCAGTTGACCTATCGCACCCCCATGCCCAGCCAGGAGCTGATCGATCCCCTGCGCGGCGTCCTGGCCCGCCTGATGGCTGCCATCACCCCCGGCGACATCCAGTATAGCTTCTTCGCCGCCAGCGGCACCGAAGCCATTGAGGGGGCCATCAAGCTGGCCAAGATGTACACGCGCAAGAACGGCTTTATCGCCGCGCTCAACGGCTTCCACGGCAAGACGATGGGCGCGCTAAGCATGCTGGGCAAGGCCGACTTCCGCCAGCCAGCCGGCATCCTCTACGGCGGCCCGGTGTACCACGTGCCTTTCGGCGACGCCGATGCGGTGGAACGCCAGCTTGACATCTGCCGCAAGGTGGGCGTGGACATCGCTGCCGTCCTCATGGAGCCCATCCAGGGAGAGGCTGGCGCGATCGTCCCCCCTGATGACTTCTGGCCACGCTTGCGCCAACTCACCCGCCACTACGGGGCCCTGCTCATCGCCGACGAAGTACAGACCGGCATGGGGCGCACGGGAACGCTGTGGGGAGTGGACCACTGGCATGTCGTGCCCGACATCCTGGCGGCGGCCAAGTCCCTGGGCGGCGGGGTCATGCCGGTGAGCGCCTTCTGCTCCACGGCGGACATCTGGCAGGTGATGATGACCCCCAACCCCTTTATCCACACCACCACCACCGGCGGCAACCCGCTGGCCTGCAGCGCCGCCATCGCCGCCATCCACGTGACCCTGCGCGACCGGCTCTGGGAACAGGCCGCCGCCAAAGGCGAATACCTCATCCCCAGGCTCAAGGCCCTGGCGGCCCGCTATCCCCAGATTTACGACCCCGCCTTTGAGGGCGATGGCATCACCGGCCGGGGGCTGTTGATCGGGATGCATTTCAGGGATGCCCGCCTGGGGTACCAGGTGGCCGCCGGGCTGTTCCGGCGCGGTGTCCTGGTGGCGGGGACGCTCACCAGCGCGCACACCATCCGCATTGAGCCGCCGCTGGTGATCACCTACGAGCAAATTGACGAGGTGTTGAACCGATTGGCCGATACGCTGGAGGATGTCAAACGTCAAACGTAATCGCTCTATCTGACGTTTTGAACTGGGTGAAGCCCGGTGCTGGGCTCCCTGCCAGGGAGGGGTGGGGGCATATCACCCCCTCCCTGACCCTCCCCCATCCCGGGGGAGGGAACTCCCCCCTCCCCGGTGCCGGGCAGAGGAGAGAGGAGAGGGATGGCGGATAGTGCTGTGGAAGTCCGCGACCTGGTCAAGCAGTTCCCCAATCCGGGTGGGGGCCTGGTGAACGCGGTGGACCACGTCACCCTGCGTATTGAGGATGGGGAGTTCTTCTCGCTCCTGGGGCCATCTGGTTGCGGTAAGACCACCACCTTGCGCATATTGGCCGGGTTTGAACGGCCCACGTCGGGGGAGATCCGCATCAAGGGGCGGCTGGTGAACACCGTCCCGCCCTATGCCCGCCCGGTGAACATGGTGTTTCAAAATTACGCCCTGTTCCCCCACATGACGGTCTTTCAGAATGTGGCCTTCGGCCTGGAGATGGAGCGCCTGCCCAAAGCGGAGATCGCCCGGCGCGTTGAGCAGGCCCTGGCCCTGGTGCGCATGTCCGGCATGGAGGCGCGCCACCCGGCACAACTCTCTGGCGGCCAGCAGCAGCGCATCGCCCTAGCCCGCGCCCTGGTCAAGCGCCCCAGCGTGCTCTTGCTGGATGAGCCTTTGGGTGCGCTGGACCTCAAGCTACGCAAGCAGATGCAGCTTGAACTGAAGGCACTGCAACAGCAGGTAGGCATCACTTTCGTGTATGTCACCCACGACCAGGAAGAGGCTCTGACGATGTCCGACCGCATCGCCGTGATGAACCAGGGCAAGGTGTTGCAGATCGGCCCGCCAGCGGAGATCTATGAGCGGCCCAATTGCCGCTTCGTGGCCGACTTCATCGGCGAGACGAACTTTGTGGAGGGCACGCTGGCGGGGGCGGGGCCGGGGCCGAATTGGGTGGTTGTGGATGTGGCCGGGGAACGGATGCAGGTTGTTGGGCTGGCCCAGGGGGAACTCCGCGCCGGGCAGCGCGTCACCGTCTCCGTCCGGCCTGAGAAGATCCGCCTGCACACTACGCCGCCCCAGGTGACCCTGAATTGCTTCGCAGGCCGCGTGCAGGACATCGCCTATATCGGCTCGGACACGCGGGTGGTGGTGCGCCTCAGCCCCTCGCTGGTACTCTCCGTTTGGGAGCAGAACCGCATCTCCACGCTGGACCTGGAGGCCACGTTCACACGCGGGCAGGCGGTCTGGGTGACCTGGCTGCCGGAGAACGCCCTGGTGTTGGCGGAATGAGAAACCGACGGCCTGAGATGGACGAGGGCACGATAAAAGCTATCAGCGTTCAGCGGTCAGCGGTCAGTTTGGTGCGGGGGGCGCCGGGGCTGGCGCTCGTCTCGCCCACGATGCTCTGGCTGGTGGTCTTCCTGGTCATCCCCCTGCTGCTGATTGTGGTCATCAGCTTCGCCGCGCGCGGCCCCTATGGCGACGTTGTGTACACCTTCTCGCTGGACAGGTACCGCGCCCTGCTGGACCGGCAGTACCTGGGCATCCTGTTGGATTCCATCTGGATCGCTTTTCTGACGACGGCTCTGACCCTGGTGCTGGGCTACCCGCTGGCCTACTTTATCGCCCGCTCCCATCCGCGCCGGAAGTCGCTGTTCCTGTTCCTTGTCCTGGTGCCCTTTTGGACGAACTTCCTGATCCGCATTTACGCCTGGATGATCCTGTTGCGCAGCGAAGGAGTGATCGCCAGCCTGATGAATGCGCTGGGGCTGATGCAGGGCGTAGGAACGCAGCTCTTCGGCCTGATCCAGCTTTACACGCCGGGCGCGGTGCTGATCGGTATGGTGTACGAGTTTTTGCCGTTCATGATCCTGCCGCTATACACCTCGCTGGAGAAGCTGGACGCCTCGTTGCTGGAGGCGGCGGCGGACCTGGGGGCGCGCCCCTGGCGGGCGTTCTTGCGCGTCACCCTGCCGCTCAGCCTGCCGGGGATCGTGGCGGGGAGCATCCTGGTGTTTGTGCCGGCGATGGGTATGTTTGTGGTGCCCGACCTGATGGGCGGGGCCAAGACCGTGCTGGTGGGCAACCTGGTGCGCAACCAGTTCCTGGTGGCGCGTGATTGGCCGCTGGGTTCCGCGGCCTCCATGGTGCTGATGGTGTTGACGCTGGTGGTCACCCTGCTGTACACGCGCCGCTTCGGTTTCGGCGAGGAGTTGCGGGTATGAGCGAACGCCATCCGCCGGGGCCGGGCCTGAAGCTCTACGCCGTCCTGGGCTTCGCCTATCTGTATATCCCCATCCTCATCCTTATCCTGTTCTCGTTCAACACCTCCCGCTACAGCGTGGCCTGGACGGGGTTTACGCTGCACTGGTACAACGAGCTGTTTCGCGACCGCTTCGTGTGGGAGGCGACGCGCAACACGCTGGTTATCGCCAGCATCTCCACCCTGGTGTCAACGGTGATGGGCACGGCAGCGGCGCTGGGGATGCAGCGCTACGCTTTCCCCGGCAAGCGTTTGTGCGAGGCCACGCTGTATCTGCCCGTGATCATCCCCGAAGTGGTCATGGGCATCGCCATGCTGGCCTTCTTCGCGCAGATGGGCTTTCAACTCGGCCTGGGGACGATCATCATCGCCCACATCGCCTTCTGCGTCCCCTTTGTCACCCTGACGGTGCAGGCGCGGCTGCACGGCTTTGACCGCCATCTGGAGGAGGCGGCCATGGACCTGGGAGCGAACGAGTGGACAACTTTCCGGCGCATCACGCTCCCACTGATCATGCCTGGCGTCCTGGCGGGGGCGCTGTTGGCCTTTACCCTGTCGCTGGATGACTACATCATCACACTGTTCACCGCCGGTCCTGGCTCAACTACCCTGCCCTTGCGCGTGTTTGCCATGCTGCGCCAGGCGGTCACGCCCAAGGTCAATGCGCTCTCGGCGCTGTGGATTCTGGTCGTGTTCGTGTTGTTGCTTGGCGTGCAGTGGCTGCAGAGGTCACAAACCGTGAAAGGTAAAACCTGATCATCACGACCACACCGTAAACGGTGTGGCTTCACCTGTTAAACTTTCAGGAGGAGAGACGATGAAAAACACACACGTACTATACGCCCTGACACTGGTGTTTGGCCTGGTGTTAAGCGCTTGCGGCGGCGCCGCGCCAACGGCTGTGCCCCCCACCCAGCCGCCCCCCACCCCCCAGGCGGCTGAACCGACGCAGGCGCCGGCGGCCCAGGAGCCGCAGGTCACATCTAAGGAATTCAACCTGTACGCCTGGTCGGAATACGTGCCCCAGGACCTGCTGGATGCCTTCAGTCAGGAATATGGTGTCAAGGTGAATTACGACACGTATTCGTCCAACGAGGAACTTCTGGCGAAGTTGCAGGCCGGCGCCTCCGGCTACGACGTGATCATCCCCAGCGATTACATGGTCACTATCATGGCTAACCTGGGGCTGCTGGAGCCGATTGACCTGAACCGCATCCCCAATTTCGCCAATATTGACGAGCGCTTCAAGAACCCGCCGTTTGATCCCGGCAACAAGTACAGCGTGCCCTACCAGTGGGGCACGGTGGCTATCGCAGTCAATACAGAGAAGGTGCAGCGGCCCATCACACGGTTCGCTGACCTGTGGGACCCCATGTTCAGGAACAACCTGGTCGTCCTGGACGACGAGCGCGAGATCATCGGTATGGCCCTGGTCGTCCTGGGCTACGATAAGAACAGCACCGACCCGGCGCAACTGGAGGCGGCCAAGCAGAAGCTGCTGGAGCTTGTGCCCAACATTAAGCTGTATGACAGCGACAGCCCCAAGACGGCGCTGTTGAGCGGCGAAGTCATCGCCGGGGTGATCTGGAACGGCGAGGCGGCCCTGGCGCACCAGGAAAACCCCGCCATTGACTACATCCTGCCCGAAGAGGGCTGCGGCCTGTGGGAGGATAACCTGGCCATCCCCAAGGGGGCCCCGCACAAGGACGCGGCGGAGGCGTTCATCAACTTTGTGTTGCGGCCAGAGATGAGCATCCTGATCACGCGCGATTTCCCCTATTCCAATCCCAACAAGGCCGCGCTGGACCTGTTGGCCAAGGAGAATCCGGAAGCCTATCAGGCTTATATGGGCTTCGCCGCCACCAACCCGCCGCCTGAGGCGTTGGAGAAATGCCATCGCATCGTGGATGTCGGCGAGGCCACCACCCTGTGGGATAAGGTGTGGACAGAGGTGAAGGGCGGCCAGTAGGAGCAAAAAATGAAGGTCTTGCTGATCGGCGTGGGCGGGGTGGGCGAGGCCATCGCCGTTATCGCCCAGAACCGGCCCTGGCTGGAGAAAATGGTCCTGGTGGACTATAACCTGGAGCGGGCCAGGGAGGTGCGCCAGAAGCTGGGCACGCCCCAGAAATTCCCGCTGGAGTGGGGTGATGCGCGGGATGAGTCGCAGCTCGTGGCCCTGGCCCGCAAGCACAACGTGGACCTGATCATGAACGCGGTGGAGCCGCGCTACAACATGCCCATCTTCAACGCGGCCTACCAGGCGGGCTGTACTTACATGGATATGGCCATGTCGCTCTCCAGCCCACACCCGACGCGGCCCTACCAGGAGTGCGGCGTCAAGCTGGGCGACGCCCAGTTTGAACAGGCCGGGGCCTGGGAACGTAAGGGCCTGCTGGCCCTGGTGGGCATGGGCGCCGACCCCGGCCTGTCAGACGTGTTCGCCCGCTACGCTGAAAAGCACCTGTTTGACACCATTGACGAGATCGCCATCCGCGACGGCGGCAATCTGGAAGTGCGTGGCTACGAGTTCGCCCCCACGTTCTCTATCTGGACGACGATTGAGGAATGCCTCAACCCCCCCATCATTTGGGAGGCGGGCCGGGGCTGGACCACCACCGAGCCGTTTTCCGACCCAGAGACCTTTGAATTCCCAGAGGGGATCGGGCCGGTCATGTGCGTGAACGTGGAACACGAAGAGGTCGTGCTCATCCCCCGCTGGATCAAATGCAGGCGGGTCACCTTCAAGTATGGACTGGGGGAGAAGTTTATCGGCGTGCTCAAAACGCTGCACATGCTGGGGCTGGACAGGACCACCCCGGTCAACGTCAAGGGCGTGCAGGTGGCCCCACGCGATGTGGTGGCCGCCTGCCTGCCCGACCCGGCCCACCTGGGCCACAGGATGACGGGCAAAACCTGCATGGGCACCTGGGTCAAGGGAACGAAAGACGGCAGGCCACGCCAGGTCTTCCTCTACCAGGTGGCGGATAACCAGACCTGCATGGCGAAATACGGCCTCCAGGCCGTCGCCTGGCAGACGGCGGTCAATCCGGTGATCGCCATGGAATTGCTGGAAGCCGGGGTGTGGCGGGGGGCCGGTGTGCTCGGCCCGGAAGCCTTTGACCCCGATCCGTTCATCGCCAGGATGGCGGCGTACGACTTCCCTTATGGCATAAGGGAGGAAAATCAGTAGAAGCCACACCGTTTACGCTGTGGTTCAGATTGAACGGCTGGCTCAGGGAGACACCATTCAATCTTCTGACCACTGACCACTGACTACTGACTACTGACTACTGAGTGAAGCAATACGAGGAGGTACAAAAAGTGAGCCAGGCACTCTCCCACCTCTCCCCCGTCTGGTCACGAAACTGGACCCTGGTCGTTGAGCGCGGTGAGGGAACTTATGTGTACGACACGGAGGGGCGCCGCTATCTGGACTTCACCTGTGGCATTGGCGTGACCAACACCGGCCACGCGCATCCCCGCGTGGTGCAGGCCATCCAGGAGCAGGCCGCCCGCCTGCTGCACGGCCAGGCCAACATCGTCATCCACACGGCCATGTTGCGGCTGGTGGAGGAACTGCTCACCGTTGTGCCTGCGCCGCTGGACAGCTTCTTCTTCAGCAACTCCGGTGCCGAGGCCGTTGAGGGCGCGGTCAAACTGGCCCGCGCGGCCACGCACCGCCCCAACGTGATCGTCTTCCAGGGTTCATTCCATGGGCGCACCAACGCGGCCATGGCGATGACCACCTCCAAGACGATCTACCGCGCCGGTTACCAGCCTTTAGCGGCGGGCGTGTTCGTGGCGCCTTATCCCTACCCCTATCGCTACGGCTGGGACGCCGAGACCACGCTGCGCTTCTGCCTGCGCGAGCTCCAGCACCTGCTCAAGAGCCAGACCGCGCCGGAGGAAACCGCCGCCATCGTGGTGGAGCCGGTGCTGGGCGAAGGGGGCTATGTGGTGCCCCCTGATGGCTTCCTCCCCGCGCTGCGCGAGCTGTGCGATCACTACGGCATCCTGTTGGTGGCTGACGAGGTCCAGACCGGCTTCGGGCGCACCGGCAGGTGGTTCGCGGTGGAGCACAGCGGCGTCGTGCCCGACATCCTGGTGATGGCCAAAGGGGTCGCCTCCGGGCTGCCGCTTTCGGGCCTGGCGGCGCGGCGCGAGCTGATGGAGCGCTGGACGCCCGGATCGCACGGCGGCACCTTCGGCGGCAACGCCGTGGCCTGCGCCGCCGCAGCCGCCACCATCCAGGTGCTGCGCGACGAGGGCCTGATTGAGAACGCCGCGGCCATGGGGCCGATGCTCCTAGCCGGGCTGCGCCAGATCCAAGAGGAGCACCCCGAAATCGGCGAGGTGCGCGGGCGGGGGCTGATGATCGCCACCGAGTTCACCGACCCCAGCGGTGAACCCTGGAGCGACCGCGCCAAAGCCCTCGTCCGTGCGGCCTTTGAGGAGGGGCTGTTGTTGCTCACCTGCGGCACATACGATAACATCATCCGCTGGATCCCACCGCTCATCGTCAAGGCAGAACACATTCAAGAGGCGCTGCAACGCTTCCGCGCCGCCATGCGACGCGTAGCCTGAGCGCCGGGAGGAATTTGTTATGGATTACAAGCTGTTTATTGACGGTCGTTGGGTGGAGGGTGGCCCCCTCATGGGGGTCACCAACAAGTACACCGGAGAGGTGATCGGCACAGTGCCCACTGCCCGCCGTGAGGAGGTGGACGCGGCCATCGCTGCTGCCCAAGGCGCGGCCCCCCTCATGGCCGACATGCCCGCTCA